>Ga0209091_10000301_pt1 | contig 48843 bp, 46 predicted proteins | sample ArcticOcean_MG_C_6_FD_187438 | JGI IMG/M metagenome (GOLD analysis project Ga0209091, IMG submission 187438) | Marine microbial communities from western Arctic Ocean - ArcticOcean_MG_CB8_128 (SPAdes) (version 2) | ecosystem: Environmental > Aquatic > Marine > Oceanic | place: Arctic Ocean...
CAATGACTCTAAAAGAACTAAAAGCACTCAAGAAAAAATTAAAGCCGACAAAGGGAAGTAGTAACTGGGCAATATGGAGAAATATTGACGAGGGGCTTAAAGCTTTTGTGGGTGTAGTATAAATTAGATATAAATAAAATATTTTAAAGAAATTTTTTTAAATAATTATATGCATTATGCTGAAAATTTTACAATTTTACAAAAATCAACAACTTTCTTGAAATTTTTTAAGAACTTTCTTTAATTTTTTTAAGAATAACTAAAATTTTTTCAACAACTTTAATTTTTTCAACAACTTTCTTTAATTTTCTTTAAAAATTCATTTTTTTGAGAACTTTCTTTAATGACTTTGAAATTTTTAAGAACTTTCTTTAATTTTTTTAAGAATGACTTTGAAATTTTTTAATATTTTCTTATTTAATAATCTCATAGTTTACACATGTTCTTATTTTATACCATGTATGCATATTCAATAACAATATGTGTAAATGAAGAAACGTTTACTAGTTTCGGGGAAAAGTGTCGAAGACATGAACAAAAAAAGGAAACTAAATAAAGAAAATTTGTTTTTTTTATTCTTTACTGCAGCATCGTGTGGTGGACTGTGTCAGGGGTGTGACCTTTGCCATCCAGAAGAATGTGCACCAGAAAAAGCCAATGCAATCAGAACAAAGGACGGCACAATCTACAAACAAGTTGGAAAAGAATTCAAAAGAACCTTTGCCAGTTTAACCTGCCTGTTTATTCGGATGCGTGAAGATTTCAAACGGCATTGGACTCCAACAGCTAAAGATAACCACGAAGGTCGGTCATACGTTAAAATTACAGACGATGATGGCCAAACAATGGGTGCACAAGCCTTGAAATTTGCCAGTTTGGCGTGGGGTCAGGTCACCCCAGCGGCAAAGCTCGGCACTGCTGGTATGCCCCTCCGAGGTTTTCGTAGTGCCTTTCAAGTAGATCATATTGACAAAGACAAAACCAACAATGATGTCTCAAACGGTTTGATTATGACTGAAGCCGAACACAGAGCAAAAACGAAACAGTCGGCCAAAACCAGAGACAAACAGGCCATGAGTAAATCAGCCCCCTGCACCATGACCGTTTTTGTTTCCAAAGGCAAGCCCCTTCTCGATTCCGAAGAGAAACCAATCGTCAAAAATTACGACCATCGCAAAGAAGTTATGGACGATTACAAGCTTAAATCGAATCGGATTGTAAAATCTATTGCACGCAAAGGTACAACAAGAAAGAGCTTGGTCAAGATCAAATACAACGGTCAGGACTGCTTGGCGCAATTCTCCTGGTACGACTTGCCCGATCTTGAAGGTGAAATTTGGAAACCCGTCACGAAAGACGATCATAAAACTATGGGCGCAGACATGTCTGAAGTATATGAATACTGGGTCAGTAACATGGAAAGATTCAAATTTGTGACGAAATCCACTCAAAATGCAAGGATTCGAGACTTTCGAGGCCAGGAACGCCCTTCGATTACGTTGATGAAGAGTGATCTTTTATTTTATCGTGTCGTTGCCTTGGTATTCCACAGAGACCAACTGAATGCAAAAATTGCCGAACTAAAAGCCAAGACAGGCATAGTTTGGACATTTGTTAAGGGAGATTATCAACTGGATGTGGATCACATTGATTTTAACCCAGAAAATCACTGTGCCAATAATTTGCAATTCCTGACACCTCAAGAGAACAAAGCAAGATCAAACAACCGTCCTTGCCGTATTTGGGAAATTGGCAAGGAAGATGCCAAAAAAGAATACCCATCGGTTGTAGCTGCAGCCAAGGAGATCGGATATAAGAGTACATCGTCATTGCACAAAATAATTAAAAACAATAAACATAAAAAGTGGCGAGGTGAATATTTGTAAGATATGTAAAACTTAAGGCCGATTTTATGAGATTGGTCGCATATTTTCATGTATAAATGTTCCGTGCTGCGCCTGGGGGAAAAAACACCTTGTACGTGGCTTTTAATTAATCCGATTGGCCGTGCTCCCTACGCCTTAACATCCTCGATGTTATGAGTTATGGGTTTTGATTTGGAACTACTATATTAATATAGACCAATACACTAACGTATGTAGAGAAAATGACTATGAACTTTCAACAACTTTCTTTAATTTTCTTTAATTCATTTTTTTGAGAACTTTCTTTAATTTTTTTAAGAATGACTTTGAAATTTTTTAAGAACTTTCCTTAATTTTTTTAAAATATTTTAAAGACGAACAAAACATTTGAATGATAAAATATTTAAAAGATGAAACAAAACATTTAAATATAAAATATTTTGTTTTAAAATATTGTCCATTTAAAATATTTTGTTTTTGTTTTAAAACATTGTCCATTTAAAATATTTTGTTTTTGTTTTAAAACATTGTCCATTTAAAATATTTTGTTTTAAAACATTGTCCATTTAAAATATTTTGTTTTATAACATTTAATTTAATATAAAATAACTTTTTAATTTAATATAAAATAACTTTTTTATTTTGTCAACACATCCGCGGCATGAGACGCCTCTTTCACGCAGTATTTGCTTGAGTTGTTTGACCCTCATTTTTTTATAGTTTGTTGTACCATTGGCTTCAATTTTAATTGGGTATTTGACGGTACATATTTCGGCGGATGTCCGATCTAATTTTTTGCAGATACCCGCGGATGGCATCCCAAACGACATGGGCGTTGAGATCGTGCGTTTGATCGGCAGAATGTAATAGCACAACTTCCTCTCTCTTGGACCAGCTTTCTTGTTCTTTTTGGAGCAATATTTGTCTATCAAAGATTCGATGCTGACTCTATCTTTTGGGTTGGATAATTGCTTAACATCCGCGTGGATATCTGTCATGACTTTCAGACATACCTCACAATGTTTGGGATCTTTTGCGGGCGACGCCATATAAACGTTTATGAATAATAATAATAATAGAATGTAAAACATGATATTTAAAAGGGCGACCGGTTATATATATGGAACATGCAAGTTTGGTCCGGATTATTTTTAAGGATGGACGGAACATTATTGGCGGATATTCCACCCACCGCTCGACCCCATACAAAGTGTTCTTGTTAGGTCATTCTCGTTAAGAGTTATCGGCGACAGAACCGTTTACGACTCCTACATAGAGAATGGTGGCACGGAATGGCCACGAACATTTTTCAAGATATTGTATTCAAAGGATCTTTAAAATTTTAGTGTAGTTCTCTCGTGTACTCTTCTGCGGCCGCCGAGTATTCTGGCGCCCAATCCCAGACCAGCTCCGAAGGCCGCACCCCTTGCCATAGAGCCCAAAATTCCCGGCCCCGTTGATTTTTTATGGTTCCTGTATGTTGTCCTGTATACTACCGATGGCTTTTTTTTAAGTTGTTTCTCAAGTCCCTTCACTGCTCTTTGTAATACGTCGATTTCAATGGGATACATGGCCAGAAGCCAGTCTTTTCTGGTCCCAGTCACTGGTAAATTGCTTTCCATCAAGCCTTCTTTGAGATATTCGTCATCATAATCTGCCAAAGCATGGCCCGACACTCTTTTGGCTCTTCCTACCAATTCATCCCTAGAACCAGTTGTTAAACGAGCATTTGTTGAAAGATAGTTTGTTAACCATTCGCCCGTTCGATCTTCAACAGGACCGTTAAAATTATCGTCGCATCTTTTCACTCTCGCTAATAATATTTCTCTAGAACCCGTGGACAGGAATCCGTTCTTTTGAAGTTCTTTTCGAATTTTTTCGTCCGTACAATCGTCAAATGTCCCTTTGCCACGGTCCAATCTTTCCAATAGTTCAACAATATGGCGTCTGGCGCCGGTGGAAAATAACCCTTCAGAATCGGCTTCTTCTCTCAATTCTTCGATCGAACATTGATCGTATGGCTTTGTGTAAGTTTTTCCTGTTGACAACGGAGAGCCTTTCTTCGCGGATTTATTCGACGATTTCTTCACGGTTTTATTTTTAGCTTTTTTATCACGGTCATGATCTAAAATATCCTTTCGTAAAGATAGTTCAGTTCCAGGGCCGATACGATTCGATATACGGTCTACCAACTGTGATTTAGTACCATCAAGGTTGGAAACGCCAAGGTTTGCAGCTATTTTAATGAGGTCGGCCTTCTTATATGCTTTTTCAATGGCTTTTTTCCCATTATGAACATGGTTAAAAAATGTATCGATAGATTCGGGAGTTGAGAAAAACATTTTGATTGGAGGTGTACTTTATTTATAGGTCAATTTTGTATATGAACTGTTTGTATCTATATCTGATGACGAAGGGTTTTACACATGGTAAACTGGTCGTAGGAAGAATGGCTCCGACGCGTGGAAGAATATATTTTGTGACATTTTTTTAACAGACTTTTCTCTTTTGCGATACGTTTTTCTTCCACAACAATCGTACAAATGCATTCTCTGCACGTTGGTCGTTTCTTTGACCATTGGTTTACACTAAATAGTTTTTTTTGCTGGGTCTTTTTACAATCACAACATTGTGTTTCATTGATTCGTTTCTCCAATGTTTTTTTGGACGCTTTGTGTTTATGTTTTTGGTTTAATTGTTTCATTTTTACAAATCTCTTGTCGCTAGGAGTCATGTGATGCTTATCATAGGTCGTTGGTTTTTTTTTTACGGTGTTTTTTTACGTTCTTTCTTATGTTTCTATGTCGTGTCTTGGTATCCATTTTTGAAAAGTCAAATAAACTTTAAATAGAATATTTTGGCATTTTTGATTTGATTCAAATCAAACTCAGACAAATATTAGCTGGAATGTGGCGAAAAATGTTTTTTGTAATTTTCTCTCGCGACTGCCCTGCTTGTTAAAGCACTGGTCAAAAAGTGGGATGAAGAGAGACGAAACAAAACATTTGAATGATAAAATATTTTAAAGATGGAAAACTTTTGATTAAACTGATCACATTTTAAACCAAAACTGATCACATTTGAATGATAAAATATTTTAAAGACGAACAAAACATTTGAATGATAAAATATTTTAAAGATGGAAAACTTTTGATTAAACTGATCACATTTTAAACCAAAACTGATCACATTTGAATGATAAAATATTTTAAAGACGAACAAACATTTGAATGATAAAATATTTTATAAAATATTTTAAAGATGAAACAAAACATTTGAATTATAAAATATTTTGTTTTAAAACATTGTCCATTTAAAATATTTTGTTTTATAACATTTAATTTAAAATATTTTGTTTTATAACTTTTTAATTTAATATAAAATAACTTTTTAATAGTTAATAATATAAAATAACTTTTTTATTTAATAAAATAAAGGTTGGTTCTCACATCAAACCACAACGCTACCAATGTCAACTGCGTCCACACTATCAACAACGATGTCAATCACGCCCGATTACGATTCTGAAACGAACGCACCTCGTATTACACCCGATGAGTTCATGGATATTGTGTTTTCTGATGAAGAGCCAGATAGTGACGATGAAGATTTTGAAGACGAGAAAAAAAAATTTGAAGACGACAAAGAAGATGCACAAACATTTTGTGACAAGTTTTTCCAACTTCGGGACGCGTTTGATAATACGAAATACTATCTTCCGGGACAGTTTTCACCGATTCATGAACGCTACGGCAGCGTGGGGTCTCACCCTGACAATCATCCTGAAAATTGGGAGGGTGGTATTGACCATGAGGACTTCTTCTGTTTCTTGACTGAGAATGACATTTTATCAGGCAGTGGATCAGAAATTTGGAGAGACCCAAGAATTATGTTGACAATTGCAAGTTGGCCACATGGGGGTCTTCTTTTGCGTAACTTGACACCCTACAGTTTATATGATTTACCTTGGCATGATGATGACACCAAGCAATTCATACTCACGGCCCTCCGCCGTGAAATATGGGACCGTGCCAATAATTCCGTAATGAGGGAGTTTGAAACGCACGAATATATTGACGATGTTTTGGCCTCGTTGTTGGTGGGATTTTTTGGCAGCAATGACATGGATGTCGTGACGGCATTGGTCTCTGTTCCACGATTTAACCCCGACGATCAGGCATTCTTCCCGCAAGCAATGACCAGCCCATTCGAAAACCTTCCGGAGTATTTTCGTGCATTGCCAGACATTGTATTGCGTGCGGCGCAAGAGCATTGGGACGCACTCTCATTTGCCGTTGACGAATTAAAAACGGTGGATTTCTGTCGCAGATGTGTCGAGTACCATTGGCAAGCCATTATTCATGTTCCTCACGACATTCAGACCGAAGCTTTTTTAATGCCCCTTGTTCAACAATCGCCTCGCATTTACATGCATATTTCGCCACAATTGCAGAACGTCCGAGCCATAGCATTTGCGGCTGTGAGTAACGATGGTTTATTGCTTGAATGTTTACCCTATAAGTTGCGCATGGATTACGAGATTAATTTAGCAGCGGTCTCCAACAATGGTATGGCTATTTGTCATATATCTCCAACGTTCCAAGAACAACGGTATTATACCGAGCAGGTGACTCTTACAACGCATGGATGTACGGAATATGGCGTTGTGGACGAAGCATTGCTCATAGCGACAGTCACACAAAACCCAGACGCTCTCAAATACATCACCGTTTTTCATTGGTTTGGAGGAAACAATTATCAGGACCAACACAATTACAGACACAGAGAACGCTTGAAAATTTGGAACAGTTGTCGAATGCGGATAGTAGCCGCAGCTGCGAACGCCTGTCGCTTAAAATGGGGTGACGGCAATCTCAAAAGCAGGCTTCTGCGTTATCTCCCGCGGTACGAACGTGAAAGTGATTTATTTTTGTCAGGGTTGTTGCATCTCTGTCCCTTTGTTGACCTTGCATTTGAAGGGCGAATTGATTCGGAAGTCGCGGGTCGGGCCCGACATTTCAGATGGATGTACGCCTTGATTGATTTGGACCACAAGCGTTGGCGAACCATCGATACATTGTTCAATCTATCTGAGGAGGAGCTCAGGGCAATGTACGAAGGGCATCCGCTGAATCACTCGTTGCAAAGAGAAATTGAACAAGAATTAGAAGAAGAATTAGAAGAACCCTCTGCCAAACGTCAAAGAATGTCGCCTTCAGAGTAGATATAACATACTTAGAATGATAAACCGCTTGGATTACCACACAAGTGTTCTTTACATATTTAGTTCCTAAAACTTTAGACTTTGATTTTTTTAAAATTAAATGTCAATATATTCATCTGTAAAACTATAAGGACTTTCTGAGTAACGATTTTCATTATTATTTGCTTGTGACGTGGGCTGAACGTTATGCTCTGTAGTGGCCAATGGTTCAGTTATTTCATCATAGTTAGTTCCTAAATCTAAAATAGGGGTGAGCCTGTCAGATGAACAGCAGCAGCCCATATTATTAATGATGTTTCACTTTTATATTCTTTAAATTTATACCTATAAAAGCCTGACACATCAGTTATATTGCAACAATTACAAGGTGAGTATTTGAATGCCAAGAGTCTGAAAAAGGGACCCGTCGAGCCAATGATTATGAATAACAAAAATAAAAAACATACAACAAACGATATTGCATATGTGAGGGTTTTTGCACCAGACACAGCATCAATCAGGACAATTTCTTTTCCCAACGCCCCACAACAACGATTGAGACGAGAAGAACGCGGAGGACTGTTGGTGGGGATATGCGTTACGACGATGGAGTTGGGAGGGTGCCCGTGTAGGAGTGTTGTGGAAGGTTGTTGTGGAATGTTGTTTGTGTCAGTTTGTTTCTAAAAAATTTGGTGTGGTTCCACTCACAGACAAAGCCCATTAAACAATGATTTAGACGAGATAACGCCGATGACGGGGCGGGTGGATGCGTTGGGAGAGAGAGGTTGAGGAACACGGTTGTGTCGGGTGGAGGAACTCACGTCTCACGTTGTTTATTGTTTGGGCTTGGAAAAGTCTTCGTAAAGAGTAAGATATACCCCCTTACAGTTGGGGGTCAATGGGGCACGGGTCTTCAATTCGACGATTGAGGATTCGATCATCCCAATCCACCGTTCGATCATGGCAGACAACCCTTGCCCAGTTCGGAATGACGGAGAACCTAATCAGGCTTTCATGATTCGTTTACAAGCCCATCAACAGCGCATAAACGATGCTATCGAACCAGAGAAAACGTTCGGTGCCAAGAAAATCTGTGGCAGTTGTGAAAAAGCAAATGGAGCTGCAACAAAACATTGTCCGTGTGGAAACAACTTGAATTTGAGTCAGACACCCTCGGCGATCGCAAGCCGCAAACAACGAGCCAAAATAAAGGCTGCTGTGTTAGCCAAGCACCACGACATATGTGCGATCTGTTGTAATCCATTGGGAAAGGGTAATCACGACCTTGGCGTCTCCGTGTGTTTAACACCCACAGTCAGAGGCAATGGGTCGGTGTCTAATCGATTGAACCCCTGCGGGAGAGCAATGCATTTAAAATGTCTTAAAAAGCAGTACAACCAATCAACAGAAATACAAGGTGAGTTGGGTGTATTGCCAAACAAATGTGCCCATTGCAATATGAAGACGAGATCTCCCCACTTCATTGAACTTTTTATTCCTCGCAAGTGATCAATTAAGGAGAGAGAAACCAAGAGAAACCAATAATAAAGATAAACAAAGTATAAAAGATATTGGTGGTATCATGTTTTACATGACCCAATGTATACTTTTTACAATTGTGCAGTGCTCCTATTATATATTAAATATAAATTAATTTAAAATTGTATCGTAATTATATTTATACTTTTTTGAACGTCGTCAATCCAAACTTCCAATGTTGTGTTTTAAAATGTTTCATTCCACAACTCGGACTCGATGGAGATACTACCGTCGTTGAACATTTGTATTAAAGTACCGTCATCCTTACAAGTGAAACCAATGTCGTCTCTTTGTTCGGGGTTATAAAAGTTCTTCACGGAGTTTAATAATATGAATTTTTCTTTACCTACCGAAAACGGTTATTTTATGTATTGTGTTGGGAAGGCAAATGAATGTTGACTTTAGCATTTTTGATTGCAAAAATACCACTTTGTTGTTGGAATGGATGTCCGTTTTTTTGTAGCATGAAGATCCACGACAGCACGATCATCACTTGCACTTTACTACTAAGCGTAGTTGCCTACCGTTCGCGTTTGGTGCCGTTCTTATTCTTCTTATTCTTCTTGTTCTTCTTATTCGCAAGCGGCGCGGCTACTCCCGGGTTGCCTCGTTTGCGCTTCGTAATGTTTTTGTTTTAAACATTGATTTAAAAAATTTCATTGACAATTCGTAACAGCAGTTTATAACTATATAAACATATTGGTATCTTTCATATGTTTCACACATTTACACCTGCTGAAGAAAAAATAGAGAAAAAAGAGTTTGAGTCCGCCGAAAACATATTTACAACTTTTATTGTTACTGCTTTGGCCATGATAGGTGCGTCAGCTGCTTCAGATGAGACTAAACAACTAGCCAAAGAATTAGTAAAAGCTAATTGTAGGAGTGTGACTGCATTAGAAAAACGAGGCGATAAAATGATTCAACATGGAAATAATCCCACCGATAAAAAATTATGGACGGATATTAAAGACATAAAGGAGAATGCTCCCTGTTCTCGCGGTGTACTCGCGGGCACTACATACAGTGGTGTATCACCCAGTTATATTGGCGATACAATGACTAGAGAACAAATGCTGAACTACATTGCCAAGGAGGAAAATAAAAAAATTGAAGAACAACACGCAGAGGAAGAAGCCAAAGAAGCCAAAGTGCGGGAAGAATACGAAGCTCAACTATGGATGCTGGATTTATTCAGAAACTCTCCAAGCGCTCTAGTTAATATAATAGAAGAAAATGCTAAACACACCACCAGGAACACAGTAAAACAGGCAATTTTTTGGAAACAAAAACACGAAGCAGTCGAAAAGTATCTCGAAGCCCGCCAGAAGACCAAAGAAAAAAACGAAGCAGTCGAACAGTATATTATAGACGTCATTTTTGGGGGCGCCAAAGTATTTGCCGGGGCTATTTTGGCGGTTATGACGATTGATCAAATAGACCGATGGTTCGCAACACGTAAGACAGTAGAACATGAAGAAGTGACCACAAAAAAGGAAGTGACCACAGAAAAGCCAACAGAACAAAAAAAACAAGAGGACGCAGCAGAACGCGCCAAATTGATAAAACTAGAACGAGAGAAGAAGGAAGAACGAGAGAAGGAAAGTAAAAGAAGAGAAGAAAAACGAAAGAAGAAACATGCGGATAAGAAGAAGGAGAAAATAAAGAATATGAGGAAAAAGTTTGATGAACAACTTGTCAATGTGAACGACCGCGATGATTCTTGGGATGAGTTTGATTCTGATGCTGTTTCTAGCGATTCTGATAGCGATTCTGATAGCGATGATGAATGACACGCGATGTTGCACGAAATATTTTAAAACTTGGATGCCATTTGAAAACAAAATATTTTAATGGGCCGGCCAAAAGAAAAAAACCTTTGCCACCAAAGTCGTGACGCTGGCGCGGTCAGCCTACGTGTCTCTGTTATGGGTTCGATTCTAAGAGTGTTGCTTTAAATAAATACAGTTCTGACGATGCGAAAAGTATCCACAATCCGTGCGATGCCTTCTACGGACGACAAAACGATCCAGTTACAAATTGGATTGATTTGGCAGATGAACAATAAAAATAAATAATAATAAGAACACAATATAATAATAATAATACTTTTTTACCCAGGGATAATAATTTAACATTAGCCCCCCTCAATTTATCGTACAATTGTACTTGGTCTTCTCTTCTACACCATTTATTTCTTTTCTTTAATGTATATGGCTTTTTTTTCCCAATGTTTACCTTTAAACTTGAGTACTTTGGGTTGCCATTGCCGAACCCAATACATGTCATCGGCGACGTGCCCAACCACTCTGACAGTGTATTTGCCTTCTTTGTAATTAATTCCTGACCAAAACTCACCAATTTTGTCACCTTGGTCATCTTCTTCGTCAATGGCATCTTCTTCTTCTTCTTCTTCTTCATCCTCTTCTTCTGGGTCAATGGCTTCTTCCTCACCATCGTCATCGGCGTCGTCCCACCCAATTGAAACAATGCCGCATGTTTCTTGTCTTTCATAAATACTCAACATTTTGACCTTCCAAATACGGTCGCCTTCGCCCTCAAACTTGACTTTATATTTGCTTGTGATACCACTTGGTCTGGATGTGATTGTTCCTGGTAACTTTTCCCAATGTTGGCCGTTGCGCCAGTTAAAGACTTCCCCTTGGAGACGGCCCCACTAAGAAGTACCAGCCTTGTTATATAAGGTTCTAGGTGAATGAAAGCACATGTATATCAAACACAAACTATTTTCCCATACCCCAGACATGTATTTAATGGAAATACATCAATTTTTTATAAAAATATTTTGTTTCCATGCTCACAAAATACTACTGTTCACTGTTTTTTGTTGCCTCTTGTTTTTTCCATTTGGGTGGTTAGGCTCTTGCATATCGGGTGATTGTGAAGGTTACGACCCGTTTTCCATGATTAGTTGTTTTTTCGGCCATGGGAGGTTATTTTATAATGTCATTTGCGTGGGTTGTCTGAAATAGACGTGAAATCATTGTCATCAATTTTTTTTATTTTATAATACTCTGTGTAATCGTGTGTAAGTGTTGCGTTTTCAGTCAACAGTAAAATACAGGGGCCAGAACACCAGAAGTCCCCAATTTATTCATCCTCCATCCCTTCATCACAAACGGTTGAGGATGGACAAGGACAACGACAGCTTGCGACCATTGACCCCGACGATCAAAACGCACTCTATTGTGAGTGATCCCCGCCTTGCAAAACGAAACGCCGCCAAAAAAAGAATTGGGGATGCAGCAGCCCGCCTCAGGCTCGGTGCATCAACAACAGCAATCGCATCAACAGCAGCATCACCCACAACAGCAACACCACTCACAACAACAGCAACAACAGCAACAACAGCAGCGGTGGAAGAACAGGAGCAACGTGATTTTGCGGTGGTGGGGAGCAAATCAATTGAGGAACGATACGAGAATGCTGTTGAAAAGGGGGATGTTATTGTTTTGGGTGATCCATCCAAAACTGTTGCACCACCTGTTGCAGCAACAGCAGCAAGAGCAACGGCATCCGACCCACCACCACCATCACCTTCTCCAACGTTAAAAGCCTCCAAAACAAACGACGAGAGGGATACAACAAACACCACGGGCACCTCGTCCACATCGTCCACCGTTCGGTTTAAAAAGGAGGATTTGGACGTCTGCTGCATTTGTTTGGATGAATTATCACACGATAAGTGTAAAAATGGACGTGCCCTCTGTTGCGGAAAAGAATGGCACGTAAAGTGCCATCACGATGTCCAAAAGAGTAAGATGCCTTATCATTTAAAAATTCGATGCCATCATTGTCGCAAGCCCTTTGGCGATAACGATGAATGTGTCAAACAACTTCGTAAATGGCTTGCCAAAGACACTCCATGGGCGCAAATAACAATGAGTCAATGGTACCGAGATGGCTTGTATGGTGTGAAACAATCGTATGTCATGGCTGCGATGTTGCTTGAGAAGGCAGTAAAACAAGGTGATCCTGATGCGATGAATACTTTGGCTATTTCGTATGGAAATGGACAAGGAGTTTCGCAATCGTACAAAAAAGCCGCTGAACTTTATGCCATGGCCGCAGCAAAGGGACAGGTCAAATCGATGCACAATTTAGCTTATATGTATCAGCATGGACGAGGAGTTGTGCAATCGTTTAAAAAAGCTTTTGAACTTTATACCACGGCTGCAGAACAGGGACTTAGCGGCGCTATGAATAAGTTAGCAAATATGTATTTGGGTGGAAATGGAGTTGCACAATCGTTTAAGAACGCTTTTAAACTTTATACCATGGCTGCAGCACAGGGACATGCCGTAGCGATGTACAATTTAGGACTTATGTATGAGAAAGGGCAAGGAGTTGTGCAATCGTTTCAAAAAGCTTTTGAACTTTATACCGTAGCAGCATACGAGGGATATGCCAGTGCCATGAATTGTTTAGGAACTCTGTACATTTGCGGTCAAGGTGTCGCTCAATCAAATAAATTAGCACGTGCATGGTGGATCAAAGCAGCAAATGAAGGATACGAAGGTGCTATTAAAAATCTTAAAAAACTGGACGAAATGGAAGCCACACCAGATTGCACCACCATCAAAAAAGATCAAGTCAAAAAGAGCAAGGCATGACAAAGAAGTATATGAATGGAATGGAGTATGGTACTTTAGAAGTGAAAGTAAATCCTGGGACATGATGGACGGTGGACCAGTTGGAAATGGAGTCGTGAAGGACGAAGCTGCGATTGGAGAACGGCAGAAGAGGAAGAATATAATGCCTGGTACGTTGCCTACTTCAAAAATGTAACGTCTTGTTGAAAAGGGTACACAAAAGTATTAAACATATTATACATTATATTTATTATACATTACTTTTGTATCCATACTTGGTGCTACGTGCTACAGGTACACCATTTATTTCTTTTCTTTAATGTATATGGCTCCTTTTTTCCATTGTTTACCTTTAAATTGATGTTTTTTGACTTGCCATTCCTGGACATAATACATATCGTTGGGCAAAGCACTTTTCACTCTGACATTGTATTTGCCTTGTTTGTAATTAATTCCTGACCAAAACTCACCAATTTTTTCGCCTTGGGCTTGGGCAGCTAAATGGGCATCTCTTGCATTATCAGCAGGTCCTTCGATTACATCCTCCTCTTCTTCCTCTTCTTCTTCATTGGGCGCAGCCACATTTTCAAGAAATTTGATTGGGTCTTCACCATCGTCCAATTTACGCACAATAGAATCAATGTAAAAACGATCGCCCAAACGAGTGTCGCAACAGTAAATTCCTTGAAAGCATCGTCCTTGTTCAAAATAGTCGATGTAGACAGCATACAATTGGGAAACATTTTCAGGGTTTGGTACAACAACGACCTCACCTACGAAGAGTTCAAGACCATGAATATTTTTACGTCCACGATGGGCAATTTCTTTCATTTCCATCGTCGAATGGAGTGTTGTAGCATCTGCACGGACAATACCTGGTTTATTCGAATTACGGTTAACAATTTTCATGCCACAATTACCATCGCTAAATTTGATATCGACCGTGGCTCCCTGTCCAAGGGGTGGTTCTGAACTAACTACACCTTTAATCACTTTAATTTTTCCACGTCCAATTGGCCAATTTACGTAAACTATTGATCCAATTCGTAAGGAATTCATCTTCACCGTTTCAGACGTTGAAGACATTGCTAGTAAAAGGGTAAACGAAAAGACAAAGGAATAGTAAAAGAAGATATTGCTAGTAAAAGGGTAAAAGAACAAAACAAGTCAGGGTGTGGTTGCATCAGTCAGGTGTTGCATCAAACAATTAATAACAATTTATTTTCCAACTGCCGAAGAAAACAAAGTGGAGCCAACGCGTGCAGTGGTGCGTGATTACGACGTGGGAAGCACGGTTTAACGGAGGGCGGTTCAGGGTGGTACTCGGGGTGGTATCGGTCTGTGTCAGGGTGTGTCAGGGTGGTAGTCAGGAAAGTGGTGATGCAACAAACAAACCGTACGTGGCTTGCAGCACCGCCCTCTAACGATCTAACCGTGGACGTTTAGAGTGGATTGGCTTGCGTGATTACGACGAATTTTCCACAGTGGCCACGGAGGGCGGTGTCAGGGTGGTACTTGGGGTGGTATCGGTCTGTGTCAGGGTGTGTCAGGGTGGTAGTCAGGAAAGTGGTGATGCAACAAACAAACCGTACGTGGCTTGCAGCACCGCCCCCTAACGATCCAACCGTGGACGTTTAGAGTGGATTGGCTTGGAAGACAAAAAAAAAGGGGAGGCTGCGGCGGTGGAGGCTGCGGCGGGGGGGGAGAGAGAGGGTGGGGGTGGCTACCTACGTGGTGGTGGTTGAGTCGGATGATTGAAATCTGGGGGGCGAGTGTACAAGACTCACATTATAAACTCGAAAATCTAATTAGAGACCTAAAAATTTCCAATGATTTATATTCAAATAAATTTTCTCACCCCCCAGAACCTGGGGGGTGACTGTCCAAGACACCAATACCTTACAGACTCGAAATCTAAATAGAACCTACAAATATACAAATGTTTAAACTCAAATAACTTTCTTTACGCCCGGTCAAAAGCTACCAACAGTGACTCTGTGTTTTTAACTCTACTAAACTTTCTTGCGGCCGAAGGGCAGTTACGAGAGAAACGAAAAAAAAAAGTGTTTTTTTCGCCACATTTCAGCGCGTGCGAGAACGTCCAGCCTCGATGAGATTAAATTAAATTGATCAAAACATTTAAAATATTTTGTTTTAAAACATTTTATCTTATCAAAATATTTTGTTTTAAATGTTTTAAAAACAACGGTTCATTATTATGACCTATTTAATAATGAACCGTTTTATCAATGTATTACTTTTTAATATTCAACGCCTTTTCTGTACCGTAGGGCTGTTCGGTACAAAACCTAAGCCTTTAAAGAAATCTTGTCATATTGTTAGATATAATATAATATGTTAAGAATAAGTTTTTGTTTAGAGTATTAAACATATTTAAACATTGAGAAAGAAAAAAAAGATATGCAGCGGTTCGTAGAACAACTAAACAACCCTAATAACGAGTTGTACTCCAACACCGTTACAAACAATGAACCGAACGACGCAGTTTTAACAAAGAGACAATGGTGTTTGGTCGAAAGAAAAAAAGATATGCAGCAGTTGATAGAACAATTAAACAACCCTAATAACGAGTCGTACTCCAACACCGTTCCAAACAATGAACCTTGCGACGCAGTTTTAACAAAGAGACAATGGTGGTTGGATGAATGTCAACAAAGAGAAAAAATCATTTCGGTCCAACAAAGAGAAAAAATCATTTCGGACATGGCTGTTCTGGCATCGGCCCTGCTCCAGAAATTAGAGGTTCTAATCGAAATGAAAGCAGTCGAAATATGCAATGAAGGTGTTACCACTGTTTCGCTTCCGTGGCTCCTTGACGCCAATACTCTTCTTGACGACATCTGGACCCCTGACGGTCAGCGATGGTGCACGAAATGCCTCGTCACACAACCGGAGAATCAGTATCTATTTCACACGGAAAAAAAATTCTCAGCGCACTGTCTAACGTGTCGTTCGGTTCCCTGTAGTAATTGCAGCAAAGGTTACACTATCGCCCCCTTTAAGTTTTGTTCACGATGTCGAAGAGCAGCGAGTGAAAGCAGGAAGCGCAAACGTGACCAGATACCAGATATTCCAGACGGCCAAATGCACTGCACTGCGTGTTGGAAAGTTTGGCCTGAGAATCATTTTCAAGGGGGCCACGGACGGACAACGAAAAACTGCCAAAATTGTAGGTCATATAATCAACGCCACACGGAAAGCAGGAAGCGCAAACGTGACCAGATACCAGATATTCCAGACGGCCAAATGCACTGCACTGCATGTTGGAAAGTTTGGCCTGAGAATCATTTTCAAGGGTGCCACGGACGGACAACGAAAAATTGCCAAAATTGTATCAGGACTCAGAAGTCAATAAATCAACGCCGAAGGGAAAGCAGGAAGCGCAAACGTGACCAGATACCAGATATTCCAGACGGCCAAATGCACTGCACTGCGTGTTGGAAAGTTTGGCCTGAGAATCATTTTCAAGGACTGCACGTCGGACGGACAACGAAAAACTGCCAAAATTGTAGGTCAATAAATCGACGCCAAAGGGAAAATCCAAACACAGCCGTAAACCAATGTCGGCAACTGTTCTTGGATTGGAAAAAAGCCCACAGGTGCAAACACTGTGGCACAAACCAGCACATTGAAGCAGACCACTTGCGCGACAAAGTAAATAACTGCAGTTCATACCCTTACTGGGCATCAAACGGCGGTACAGAAGCACTTAAGGCAGAAATCGCCAAATGTCAAGCACTGTGTCGGTTCTGCCACCGCCTGAAGAGTGCAAAAGAGCGTGGTACAAATGCTTCCGGTCAAGTCCGGCGGAAACGGAAAATCGTCAACGCCGAAAAGCTGCGTGTTGGTGCTTGTCAACGAGGGTGTGGACGCAAGGTGACGGCAGAGAATCTCACTGCTTTTGATTGGGCCCACATGGACCGTTCTACAAAGACCACTAACATCTCCACTCTGTGTATGAAGTCGAAGAAGGCCTACTTCAAGAAGCAATGGCCAATCGAGAGACTCAAGTGTGAGTTGCTGTGCTGTATGTGCCACAAAACAGAGACAGATGAAGAAAATAAAAAAATAAAGAATATATAAAGAGACTCTTTGTATTGACATCGATGAAATTGAATATCATCCTTTTACTGTGTATATTCCACACAATCGACGGTCGTGTTGAAATGATTGGGCCACAGAGAGTCTTTGTGGACATTTCAGAGACAAATATTTGGATTGACCCAGGCGTCATTTGTAGAAATGGTAGTAAGCTTGCCGCTGCAATGTCCATAGAGACAATCGATTTAACTACCAGTGGTAGATATACATTGGAATACAATTGTTATCCAGAAAAGGCGACTCGTATCATAACAGTGGGTCCTGCCGTCTGTTATATGCTTTGGAACCCCGTGTGCTGCTCTTCGAAAACATACTCAAATGACTGTGAAGCATATGCCGATGCTTGTTTCATATTAACATCCACTACCAATTGCGACAAACAGGCTTGTAAAGTAGCGGTGTGTGGTAGTGGCTCCATTGTAATTGGTCAAGATAAAAATGGATGTGGTGGGTTCTGTCTTCGGTCCTTGTAATTCTCTAAAGCTTTAGAGAATGGTCCTTTGAAGGGATTTGCGCTTACTCCGGGATTTTGGCACCGTCTCCCGCCAGAAGGCAAGCTTATTGTCGTTGCAATGGTGGCCCTTATAGCCGTGCTAGTGATTTGGCAGGGAGTTCTTAGTCTCACAAATACCTGGAATGGATTATTGGGGGGAAGCCGATCCAGCAGACGCGATCGTATCCGATATTGTCATGGGGTTGTTGGGGTTTTATTTTGTTAAGATTTTGGAATTCAAAGTTCCTCAAAAGGTTTCGCGCTTTGCATTTTTAAGTCCGCAAAATATCAAAGCGGCGTGGTATGCAAGTTTTGCCCCATATCTACATGTATTCTTGGGGGCCACATCTTCTACGGTAGGAGCGGCAGGGGCTGCATTCGACTTTTTACCCAAAAATTCTCCTTGGGAATATATCTCATTTACACTGCTATATTCATTAGTGGCGATTTTATTCGGTTTCAACCAATTAGCTGCTTATATGTTTAGCAATATGGTCATCATTACTATAATATGTGTCTATTTTGGATATACGGTCGTCGTTGCTGGTGGTACTGTTTTTCTTTCAACCAGCGCTATTTACTATTATAGAAAATGGCAAAAAAGAAACTACGAGCCCCTGTCCAGTACCAGAGTCCCAATTTCAAATCAAAATAGCGGCGAACTTGATTTCTAATATATAAATAAACATAGAAATAAAAGAATGGATAACCGATCTTCCCCTCAAAAACGTCCCAAATCACCTTCCCCGTTCAATTCTGAATGGAATGACCGGTATGACTGTAGGAACTTTATACTTTTCCTTACATAGTATTTGCCATAAGGCTGAAACCGATATAGAAAATAAAAGATTTAGTGTACAGGCTTAATAGTGTTTATCTCCTAGTTCATCTTTTGTAGGTATATTGTATAACTGTGGCGCGCGTACAAGCCTGTCCATTTTTGGCCGAGGATGCCTGCAAACAGTCTTTAATGTCTTGAATTTGCGTGGATTGAGTGACCCCTTTCCTAAGAAAAATAAATCGGATGGAAGAGGCATTTTTTTGAAAGGAATAAGTTTCTGTCCGTCGGAAACTGCGAGTGTATAACGGCCTAGATGACCGACGATGACGTCCGAAGTCCCCGTAATTTGCCAGACCCTCAATGCGCGCGCCTTTGTGCGGCCAGTTTTTGCGCCCCGCCATGCGCCATATTTTTCTCGCTGAAGTTTGAAGGGCTTATCGCCCAAAAATAAAACCTTTAATTTTTTTGTCCATTTGACGTGGGGGATCTTCCAATGATAATGCCAGTCGTCTTTCAATGGACACGCGCGGACGGATTTACGATAACCATCGGGTAGGAAATTCCATTTAGAACCATTTCTGCCCAAAAGTTTGCCACGACGGTATCTCTTTTTGATACGAACATAGATCGTGACATTTTTTCGCCAGCCCTGTTTCATGGCTTTGTATCAAAAAGAGCGAGTGACGGTGACTAAATATTTAGTCAACATATACATTTTTTGACATAAGTAAGAACTATTTTTTTCATAAATAAAATGTTTTAGTTAACAAATATTTGACCATTATGTGCACGCCTATTTACAATGTATATAATATAACGTTGTGGTCATGTCCAATCAAAACTGTGTGCCCACAGACACAACATCATACCAACACCCATACCCTTGAAAATCGAACCAATCATACCAACACCCATACCCTTGAAACCAACACCCATACCCTTGAAAACCGAACCAATTATACCGACCGACATGCTTTTGAAAATCGAACCAATCATACCAACGCAATCAATATTGCAAATTCATCAACTATTGACATCTTAAACCAAACATCGTATGAAAACGTGTCTATTCACAACCATACGAACCATACTGTCTATAACCGTTCACATTTGCGTTATATTTGCACTCAATTGTTCTTGGAGAATGCTCCAAAATATATAAGTTCGCCATCTCCCTCCTCTTCGCGGGAGATCCGGATGCTAGCACCGAGTCCTCTACATTACTTACGGGCAGAACCCCAGTACAATCATAGTGACCATACAAATTCGTCCGTGTCGTTGGGGGAGGTCCAGCATGGTGAGAATTTGGAATTGTTGCACGTTTTATGGGCGTTGCCAGTGATTTTGGGGATAATATATATGTACAGGTATCGACAGAAGATGCGCCTCCGGATCGTTGGCATGTTCATACCAAAAGAGCGTTATATTCCCAGGTCTAGGTCATGGCCGGAATTGGCTCAAGCCAATTCGCCGATAGACACGCGATCAAGATCAGAACCTAACTTCGATACCGTTGTTTTTTAACGAACAAAATACGGGTCCAAGTACCGATTTATATTTAAAATATTTTGTTTAGTGGATTAATTTAAATGCAGAATACAGGATAAGTAAATCTTTATCTTATTTTAATTTTAAAATAACATTATACTATATATACAAAAATATGGCATCACTCAGACGGCCCTCCCCAAAGAAAAAACAAAAGACGGTCAAGGCTCGTGGCAGTGCTATTTGCTCTCTTTCGCAAAAATTATTCATTCTCGAGGATGAAGAAGTCCCAGCGAGAGAGGTTTTGATCCGAACTAGTGACCGTACCAAAAAATCTGGGCGATCTGCTCATTTCTGGAGTACATTTGAAAAACAATGGTGGTTTGATGGTCCTCATAATTTGTACCATTGGTATGGAGAACCTCTTCGTGTTCCAGGAAACGCGCACGTGACCGGAATTCCACATTCTTATGACGCAGAAGCATGTTCTCGTGCCATGGCTGTCCACGCTATTAAAAAATGTTGGTTTGCAAAAAGTTTGATGACAAAAGATGAGGCAACAACTTTGAAAGCAGAAATGGAAGCAATGAATTTGGAAGATGGTTCCGAAGACAACGTTGCTCGCGCCCAAAAAGCATCTTTGTTTGTTTCTTCTCTTTCATCAAGAAAGTGCACGGCTTTCATTAACGTGCATGAGCGTTTTACCACGTGGTGTGAACTCGGAACTTTTGCTGAGGTTGGGGAACGAGAAGATCCACATCTTATTACTGAAATGATTATGGGTGGTATTAAATGGAAAAATTTTCCTAAAGATGTTGATCCAAAGGTTGCTGAACTTGAAACGGCAGCAGTGGAAGGCCTTGAAGAGGGTGCAATTCCAAAGGAATTTACACTTCAAAATGCTGTTCACAAGGGTTACGTTGAGTATGATTCACGCGGCAAAATATCTTATACATCTGCATTTCTTCTGTTAGTTCCAAAAGAACAGATGGAAAATTGGACAGGAGTCGAAAACGCGAAGAGAGCTGAACAAAGTAATTGGTGGAATGCACATTCATGGTTTGAACATCTCGGTGGTATTGTCAAACAGGAGATGGAAAAAGTTAAAGAATGTCACGAAACACGCAACCCGCGCTTTGTTTCGCAGGCACAAGCACGTTCCATGCTCGATCCCAAGAATTTCGGCATTCTCGAGCATGTTTTGGCACAAGAGACTGAGTAGAAAATACAATTCGTTTTAATAAAGTGATGTTGATATTATTAATAAGGTTATTTAAATTTTGGTCGTAGCATTTCTTACTGCCTAGTCTTTTATGAAAGGAATCGCCACACAAAGCGTCTCCATGACAGTTCCACTTGAATTCTAATTAAAGGTGCACGGCAATATCTACAAAACAGTTCGCCGAACGGCCTGGACCGTCAGTTCTTGAGACAACACTCCATTTTTTTTGTAGGCATGAATACGTCAATAATTTTAGCGGGTGCTGGGCGATCAAGTAGTCGGTCTCTTCCGGCCGGTGGAAAACGTGGTGAGGTGCAAAAAAATGCCAGGCGTTGTGTTTGCGTTCTTTGAAGGGCATCCATTCGCAATATAGGCGCATTTCTAGCGGGGTTTCTGGGTCTTCTTCCAACCTGATCATGTTTTCGTCCCACCAAGAGGAGGGTTCTATGATTTCCTTTGGGTGTACGTCCAATACATTTTCAAAGTGTTGGATGATTTGTTTGGCCTTTGTTTGGATGTTCATTGGTTATATTAGTATCAAAGAATCAAAATAGAATCACTTATTCCTTATATTCGAAGTGAATACCGATAAACAAAATATTTTAATCAACGGGCTTTGATTATCGGCGCCACCGTACGTTGACATTTTATAAAATGATATTTATAGGTTCTCATTTTATAGTTTCTAATTACTAACATTCGTTAGTTATTCCTTCGTCCATTCTGGCGTGGACGCACTCTTCTCCACCTTTTCCGAAGCAAGCCATCCACTAATGACATGCTCCCAAGTCATCAAAGACATCTTTGTTGAATGACCCTTGATCTTTCGAAAGATAAAGTAAAGACCTTTGATGCGATGCTGCACCTTCATTTTGCCATCATCGTCGCGAACCTTGAATTTTTCAATCACAAAGACAGGGGCGCCCTTTTTGAACGCATCAGTGTCCAAACTAATGACGCCGTTACGCTTGGGTAGACCCCAAGTCAAATACGGCCCAGAAGCCTCATTCAGAGTTTTACCCAACTCTTCGTCCTGGATATTGCGCTCAGGTGGAGGGGTCCACAAAATCCACAACGCAGAATGTTTTTTGGAATCTTTAGCGGTCTCGGAAGCCTTCCAAGAACGGCTACTGGTTGGCCCGCGCGTTTGTTCACGCCATGTGAGAGGCTCCAACTGGCGCAAACGCTCCAAAAGAACGTTGTATCGGGTTTCCATAGGGCCCCGGACGGAATCAATGCCGTGTTCTTTGATGGCAGTGTGAACCCTGATCATGAATTTTAAAACTTGGTGGTAAAGTTCTTCAGCGGTATCGATGCAGCGTTTAAAGCGTATACGCTCATTACTGCGCGATTTCTCGAGGGCTGCGATGGTCCCAGTGACATTGGGAAGGGGTTTTGCCTTCTTTACCGACGTTCCGGCTGTGGTAATAGCTTTTCGTTTGGTGCGAAGCATGATGAATCAATCCGTCGAGATGATTAAATGGACCAATTATTGATTAAAAATTTATTGATTAAAAATTTAGTTGGTAAAGTGTTATTGATTAAAAATTTAGTTGGTAATCATCCTCAAATGTTGAAGATTTCAGAGGTTGTAATTCTATCGATTTAGATTCGTTAGGTTCTTTGTGGTCAGGAGGGCGTTTTTGACGACAAGCCAATGAGATGCCGACAATACACATCAACAATAACAGTATTCCAATACCTCCTACAATGGCAAATATTACAGTCGTGGTAGCCGGGAGGACCACCGTCAGATTTACAAGTTGAATCCTTTGACACTGGTGGTGAATCTTCAACGAAAGATTTCGCGGACAAATCCCTAAAATCACACATATGTTTTTTTTGATCAAATTGTTGTGGAAAATTAACACCGCTGCCGGTGTTTGTGATGCTGAAAAATGCCGAATTAAATATTAGACATATTTAGGCATAGTTCATTTCCACATTATGTCCAAATTTACGAGTAGTCACAGACGGCCTAATAAGCGGCGTAGAACTGAGGGCGGCCCGCTACCTCCTCCAGACCCATTTGGATTCGATTTGGCACCGTTTATACGGCTCGTGAGCGACGACTATAGGTTCCCGGAGCAATCTCATCGCCTAACAAATTATATCAAGGGGTTTGGTGGAGGTGCTCAATACGCCAACCCGCGGGAATGGCGGACAGAATCTCTAAACGGGCTCTTTGTAAGCTTTGGCGGTGGGAATGTCAAGGTTTTTATTTCTGGCATGCATACAAAGCATACAGAATCGCTCTACAGAATGGCTCACGGCATCAAATCGGCTCTAAAGTTGCAACCTCACTGTCAAATATCGAAGAAAGTGTCTTCTGGCTTCAAACAGGTGGATATTTCAAAAGCTATGAAACAGAAGAGACATAAAAATGCAAATGTTCTCTATATGAACGCGATTCATCACGGCGAGTGGGTGGTTCTGAAGACGACAACGGATCCGGCAATGCAACTGAAATACATTATCGACGCGGTAATTCACAATCATATCACAAGAACTGAGCCCAGATATGTCGCGAAGCTTCACTTTGTTGCGTTTCAAGGTGATGCGCTCGTTGTATGCTCGGGCCAGATGGAGGAGCCCTCCGTCTATTCGTTCATGAACACACTACACCAGAGATATCGTCCAGACCGTCTGGCGTATATGATGGTAGAGTCTTTTTGTCTCGCTATACGCAAATTACAGCGAAATAGTCAGTTTACACACCGAGACTGTCATACAAGCAATGTGTACTACGATATGGTTACAAAACGTACCCGTTTCATCGACTTTGATTGGTCCTGCTTCAGATGCACGGTTCAAGAAAATGAGGGCGGGATGCTAATACAAAAACACAAAATCATCTCCGTGCCGCGTTTCTTGTATGATACGACACGTCCACAGTACGGTAATAATCTTTCTGTCGATTGTGCGGTATTTTTTCGCACACTAGGGCCAACGTTGGACCATTGTCCTGTTTTTAAAGAGAAGATCTACGATCCGCTGATGCGTAGATACGAGGTGGACAGTCGCGAAATACTGAAGCGAAAAATAAATCAAGGAGATGTTGCAGCGTTGCAGCTCTACAAAATGTCAAGCATTAACGGAAAACCTGAGGGAAGATTTGCACATCGATACGGCATAATGCGGCAGAAGGAGAACTACGACTATACAATGGGATATTATACATATACGTCAATGACGCCGGATATGATCTTGAGTTTTTTAAGAGAGCATAAATTTTTTTAGTTTATCTATTTAGCCATTTTTTGTGTTTACGCATAAGAGTTGCCATTCTACCCTTGTTAGGTCGTTTTTTCTTGTGGCCAGGCCATGCTGGACCATATGTGGTGTGCCAGGCACCTGATGGCATCAGTTTCATATCAAACACCAACCTTTTCTTGTCACGGACAATCACTCTTTTAAGTTTAGTCATGCTTTTAATTTTAAAATATTTGTTTAGTCAATGAGCATAAACTGCTTTTATCGACTAAAGTGTATGATTTAAAAACGAGCCAGTCATAGAATAAACTTGTCAAACATTATTTAGTCATAGAATAAACTTGTCAACCTTATTTAGTCAACATGCTTAAACGACCAAGATCACCGGACGAGGCATCCGAACGCCTGATCGACGAATTACATGCGGCGGATGAATTGGAAAGTATGGTAAATCGATTCAAAAACGAATTGGCGACGATCTCACAGCTTCACAAAGAGGAATTGGCCCAAATACGCCGAGAATTTAAGACTTTGGACCATGAAAAGTTGAAAGGTCGAGCGAGTTTACGTTTGAAGCAAAAGTTGGAATTTGTCGAGGGTCTTCACAGCGACCGCTTGCGCGCCCATGAAAGTTCCAAAGAGCAAGAGCGTGCCCATCATGAGGCTGCGGATATTACGCGCAAGAAAAGGCGCTGTATTGATTCAAAGTTGCGCGAATGCGAAGAGATTGCAGAAATTCCCGCAAAAGAGTGTCCCTGGAAAACTATAGGCAAGAATCGTCATGTCCAGTGTCAATTGAAAGAATTGCATCAGGGCATGTCGGCGGAACAACTTCTGACGTACAAGTCACTCATGGAAGATTTGAAGAAGAATGGTTGGAAAGTTTTTAAATAAAATATATTAAAAGATATATAATTTTCTTTTGAGACTGACTCTACTTGACAAACGCCGGTATAATGTGCCCCCTTTTGTAAACATAATGCTCCCATTTTCAATTCCATTACATAAAGGATAAAGTCGGCCCCGTTGCGCCAAATAAGCACCGAAGCTTCCAAATCGGCCACAGAACGTTCTCCTTCGTGTCTTTGACGATACAACCCTATCTTGTTTCATTAACAACATTGTCTAGTATACAATACATTACTGAAAAAAACTACGGATGTCCTTCGGCTGTGTTTTTCTTCTCTTTGCTTTGGCTTGGATAGACTCTGACTTGCGTTTCACGGCCTTATTCACATGAGTTCGTTGTACGAAAGTCCGCATCATATCATTGCTGATGTTTTGTGGTGTTTTGGTCTGATTGACTTCGAAAATTTCAGAGGCATTGTCCATGATCATGTCAAAGATTCTTTGCAGTGGTTGTTGTAATTGACTTGACAGATACCATCGTGTGTCAGCAGACTCTCTGCCTTCTCGGACATCTTCTGGCGTTACTGCACGCATACAGGTCTTTTCACCTTTGTAGCCAGGTCTGATTAGGTATGGTATTCTATCGCCTGTTTTTGGGGCTATGTGGGCGGGTTGTTCTCTCTGTAGACGCTTGGCTAGTTCTGTATGTGGAGCTGGATTCTTATAATCCTCTGGTTTTCTGGTCAATTGCTTACTCATTGTGAGGTCTTCTATTGGAACATCATTTTCGAGCAATCGGACGACTGTTTCTCGGGCAATATCGATGGCACCTTGCACATCATTCTCTTTGCACAATTTGATGAGGATCTTCTTTTGGGTTTTGGAGACGATTGGTGCGAAATCGCGCCGCACACATTCCTGTGCGATGACAACAAAAGAGTCCCAATCCGTCAGAACATGCAAAAATGTCAAAAAAAAGAAAAAACAAATGGGGATGGTGGACTTACGAAACCCTTAACATCTAGCTTTGGCGCGAGACCTGGTTCAAATTTATGCCCAGCATATCTCTTCTTGCCTTTTAGAAGGAGTGGATAGTAAAACTTTTCGTATTCGAGATCATTGGGTGGTAGAAATGCCTGCGTGCAGAACTTGCCCATTTCATCGCCTATTTTATCGACCTTGGCAATGAGTTCTTCTTGAGAGCAATTCGTGTCGCACATAGAGGCCGGAATCTCGGCAAATACAGAGTCCTGTAAAAAAAAAGAATTTTGGAGCATGCGTTAGTGAATTAACAAATATGGATGAAAAGGGCAACCACAAGTGGACGTACAGTATCCCCGTAAACGATTTGTAGGCCATGGTCTTTGTAACGGTCTTCACACATCCACTTGGTATGATTGGCCATGCCCCTTCCAACGCGTGTGACGGAAGATGCAATACGTTTTTCGCCCAGATATCCCATGCCAGCCCCTGTAAAGCCGTAGACTGAATTGGCACACACTTTTAGAGCCAATTGCCGACCATCGAGGACGGCATAGTCCATGGATTTTTCATCAAATTGTTTGCGTAATTTTTTTACTCTCTTACGGTTGCTGAGCAATTGCTCTAAAATTTCGGGGAGAATACCCACCCTGGTTTTGGATGTAACAAAGCTGACGTCCGTTTCGCGCGTCACGTACTCGAACTTTCCCCCTTCTGGATAATCAAAGCTTCGAACGGGTCTGACTTCTGGATAGTTTGGATCTAATGGGTCCTTGATATTGTGGGTATTCTCTGACCATTTGAGTTTTCTACGCTTGGCCTCTGCCAAACTAGGTACTAAAGTGGAAAAACACATGTTGTAGGCTCGCATGATCGATGGATACAGACTAGCAAAATCAAGAGTGACTACTGGCGTTTGATAAAATCCAGGCAATGGTCGAATGACAACAGCTCCTTCAAATCCATCGATCGGTGGTGGTTTATTGGCCGATTCATCTGGCAAAAACCATCGTGGATGTTCCGGATCTTTACGACACCGAGCTTTGACAAATTGCAGCATCAATAAGAGTGTTCGAATTTGCTGACCTCTGTGAAGGATAGATGTCAGAGGCACCCCTGTGACTTGAGCCATCTGCAGAGCATTCACAAGTTTACATCGTTTGACAATGATCTGGCAGGGTAACCACGCATCTTTGACGCAGTATTGCGCCAAGAATTCACGACCTTCTGGTGTTTTCTGATGTTCCGGAATCTCATCATAGTCAATGTGTATCTTTTTTGTACCCAGTAATTCAGAACAAACGTTGTCTAGTTTATAAGACCGAAGTTTGTGGTCGGTCATGACGACACGATAGACGTCCATCCAATCACGGCCTTCGATCCATGCTTCCCAAGATTCTTGACCCCCTCTTTGTTTCGTATGTGTATATTTCTTCTTAAGCGTCGATGGCCTGTCGATTCGAGAGAATGTTCGTGCTTGAGCACATTCGGAACATTGGCTGCCAATTTCACAGCCACATAGCGCCTGAATTCTTTGCAAGAGATAGACGTTATCGAAATTGAGCACATTATAGCCGGTGATCACGTCCGCGTCATATTCGCGAATATGTCTGGCGAAAGCGGCCAGCATGTCTTGTTCGTCAATGAACGAACAAACGGTCGTCGTGGATGGGTCAAACTCGTCGCTTTTCATATCTTCGGAGAGTTCAGAGAGTTGCTGGCATTGTTCCTGGCCTTCAATTTCAAGCATGAATACTGTCTGTTTCATTTCAGCAGAGACCATATCAAATGCGGTGACACCAATAGTCACGATGGAATCGCGCTTAGGGTCCGGGAATTCGCATTCGCCTGTATCCGGATTGACATAAGGCACTGCTTCGATGTCATAGGATAGAACTCGAAAAGGAGCCATCGGAATAGGAGGATTTGAACAAGGAAAAACGTCTTCCTTCTCACATGTAAAATTCAAATCGCACGAAGAGCCCATTTGGACCGCTTTGGCATTATTGACCGTCATCCATGAGCAGGCAGGCAGTTGGTGATCGACCATCCACACCAATTCGGGTTTAAACATGGTCTCATACAGATCGCGACCATCGACATAAGCCGATACAGAGGCCGGGAATGAGCGAACAGGCTTCCCACCAGAATAATTCGACATTTTTCGACGAAATTGGACCAATTGTTCGTAGAAATGGTCGTGATTTTTGAACATGGCGAGGAGGCCTCTGTAGTGTTCATAACACCGGACTTCGAAACGCCATACGTCCGGGCCTTTACCGGGCAATACCGAACGAATGTTGTAGCCAGCGTGCTTTGTCCATTTGATATCAGATACCGCGCACTGTTCAAACCACCATGTGTCCCATTGCCTGAAAATTTGGCCAATAGGCTTGTCATCGCCGTTTTCTTTCTTGTATTTCTTCGTGGATTGGTTCGTACGCTGCATAGACAGCCACCATTGCAACAAAGAAGATACGCGATGTTTAAAGGTGTCATCACACCGAGTAGACAAAAACCCATAGGCAGAAACACCGGAAACAGTCAAAGAGATTGATCTGCCATCTGCTTGGCGACCATACAAACGAACAGTAATACAATACTCAGAATCGCGATGTCGGGCAGTGCCAATATGCTGAAAAGTCAACATGATCTTTGAATAATTAGAACAAACAATATTTATAGATCACTTATGTTCATCGAATGTGTTTCATATTTAAGTAAACTAAATATTTAGTATAAAAAAATGCCGAAAAGAAAAGGCAATGGTCATAAACGAAAAACATCTGGAACAAAAAAACGTGAACTGGAATACAAAGATGATGGACAAGAATATGCACAGGTCACTAGAATGCTAGGGAATGGAAGAACGACCGTTCAGTGTTTCGATGGTGTCAAAAGGTTGGCACATATCAGAGGTGCCATGAGAAATAAAATATGGATCAGATTATCGGACATCATACTCGTTTCTTTGAGAGACTTTCAAGACTCAAAATGTGACGTTATTATGAAATACACAGACGAAGAGGTTAGAAATCTAAAATCATATGGGGAATTGCCAGAAACGACTTCGCTAGTATTGGAACAAACTTGCGACGAGACGGATGGCGGACCCTTTGATTTTGATGATATTTAAAATTAATTATATGTGATTTTTTATTTGACTAGTCCACATTTATTATCGATAAAAAATTGGTCTCATGTTACCCGAATTACCCATTGAACTTGTCTATCATATCTTAGAACATCTGCGGTATACGGCCAGAACGCAATTGATCTCGCGAGAATGGCTACAGAAGCAAATGCGCAGAAGAGTTCGTCTTCGTAAGTGGCACTCAAAGGTTCGCATGTATTCTTATCTCAAAGTATTTGGACAACCCTTTTGTAACTGTTCTTGGCCAAGATTTTGTAAGGAGACACTCGAAAACAAACGCCGAACTCGTAATAGACATGCCAGACTCACCTGGAGATCTGCTGCAGATGACTATTTTCAAAATAAATGTAAAGGTTGTGGTACAAAAACGCGCGCAAATGTATTCGGATGGAATATTTGCTTAGACTGCCGCCGGAATCCCCGACTGCACGAATGTTTCATGATTTCAGTGGGCGAAGCAAAGTCCAGAGGCATACCAAAAAGGATTTTAGATACGGTACCATGTCATGCCATTCCACTTGGTCCCCACTTAAGATTTTGGAAGGATATACAAGCGAAATTAATTGAAGAAATATGATTAGTTTAATGAGACCGCTGCCACGTATCCCCACATATTATCGCCAGAACCCCTAAATTCCCTATCAGAAACAGCCTTGGTTTTCACAAACCAATCGGAGGCCAGTTTGTCCGGATCCATACCCAAGCGCGCAATCGCATCATTCGTTTTAGACAACTCGACAGAACTCTTGATGGCATCCCAATAACCATCAGACGCAATCTTTATGACGCATGATTCCGTAATCTGGTGCTGGGACACAGAAGGAGTCGATATAAGACCACCCTTGCGCAAATTTTCATCGCCAATAGCACGCGACATCGCCAATTTATACGTGCTTCCGTGCTCATCCGTCACTGCCAGTATTGTTGCGGGCTTTCCATCCATATTAGAGACGTAATACGGACAAAGGTCCTTCTTACCATGGACTGCGTCCGCAGGAATGTCGTCAGAAACGCCCATAGACATCATCATAGCAGGACGATCGTAGAGGCAACGAACATTCGTTGGGGATTCCGGATCTCGAGATAAGGCCATCAAACGTTCGTATTCTTCCGGTGTTTCAACCGAATGTTCAGCCGTCAATTTAGTAGAAACACTTGCGGAATGCATCCACGCGTCAGAATCGCCCACGTTCATCGTGGTTACAAGCCCATAGACATCCACGATGACCAAGGTTGCCGTTGTACCACCACGAAGACGACCTGTATTTTTACAAAAAATATGCCCATCACGAACTTCATGTTCCACGCCTTTGTGCTGCAAGCGCTCGAGCACAAACTCGAAATTAGAACGCTGCATTGCGGCGAAAAGCGTCTCCGCTGTTTTCTGAGCATCTTGCTTCAGTTCCTCGTAAAAAACAGGACGAGATACATACGATTTCGCGGTGGCCATGGCAGCATTACTAAACCCATCGTTGCCATGGCCATCAAATACTGCCAAAACAGAGTAAAACTGAGTTTTGAGAGAAAATCCACAGTCCTGTTGGGTACATTTACCTCCCAAATGTGTTCGTGCTCCCGATAAGCCTGTTTTGAATGTTGTTGGGGGAATGTCTGTCCCAGTGTGTGTTTTTGAATTCTGGCCAGTGGTAAGAGCGGCCATTGGTAAATGTTTATTATTTAGTATCAAGAAAATTCCTGGCGAATTTAGTAGTACTGGAATACTTAGCACATATTCTCAGATTTTTCATAGTAGTAAAAACACAAAAAAAAATTGTCAGAAAATGTTTTCTAAAACAATGTTCTCTAAAACAACTTCAGAACCAACAGTAGAACGTGTCAAACATGCTCTTGGACCTAAAGGAGAGGTAGCAACGTATTCATTCACCATTACTTTCAGTCAGGTGGTTGAGAATGGAGTAGGAATGGAAAAGATAGGTGAAATGGCTGAAAAAGGATTTGAGACAAAAGAATTGGAAGATGCAAAAGAAAGATTTGAATTGAAAGGAGCTTCTGTTGAGCTTAAGAACTTGAACGAATCGTTACCTGAAGAAATTGGGCCTTTTGACGATGCTTCCGTACTCATTGTTCATCAAGCAGCTGAAAAATGTTTCGATGTTGATCCAACAAAAATTCGTAAAGAATTGATTGAATGTACTTGGGACGAACAAAAATTAATGAGAGGCACAGTAAAGAATAGCCTTGCTCGTCGAAACATGTGCATTGCAGAAGTTGGACAAGCCGCAGACATTCTCAATGGTAAAGGGACTGTTATCGCGTGGTCAGATCTACCTGAACTGACTAAAGTTCGGGCTGGTCTTGCTGAATATTTGGGGTGTAAAGCTTCCGAATTAAATGCTGAAGGCAACTTTTATCATCATCCTACAGCTGGCATAGGCTTTCATGGGGATGGTGAGCGTCGCATTGTAATCGCCATGAGATTTGGTCTCCCTTTGCGTCTTCATTATCAGGCATACCATCGTTCAGAGCCTATAGGTGAACGTGTTTCGATTGATAATTTAGTCGAAGGAGATTTATATGTGATGGGAGATAAAGCAACAGGCAATGATTGGAAGAAATCTTCCATTGTTACTTGGCGTCATGCAGCTGAACGTTTCCATTCAAAACGTCCGAAGTATGTTAAATCGCTTGATACGCTCAAAGAGCAACGATTAAAGAAGAAACGTAAGCGAGAAACTAAAATTGGAATAATATTGTAGGTAACGTCAAAATAAGTGGACCTTACGAATGGAATCTGCCAAACGCACATATCCATGTATAACAACGAGGGCGATTGTAATGCAGGCGGGTACATGTCCCTATGTGGCAATGGGACAGAATGGGATAGTAACATAAACATGTGTAAATTGTTCACTGGTGGTGCCAGCGCCTATCAGAAACGTACTCTGCCGATGCCGCCGTCTTAGCAGCATATAGGATTTGAGGATTCAGAACAAAATATTTTAAAAGTTATAGGATTTGAGGATTCAACAACATCTTTAAAACAAAATATTTTAAAAGTTTCAGAACAAAATATTTTAAAAGTTATAGGATTTGAGGATTCAGAACAACATCTGATCTTTTAAAACAAAATATTTTAAAAGTTTCAGAACAAAATATTTTAAAGTTATAGGATTTGAGGATTCAGAACAACATCTGATCTTTTAAAACAAAATATTTTAAAGGTTGTGGGCATTCATGATTAAAAAGTTTTAAAATATTTAGTCATTAAAAAGTTTTAAAATATTTAGTCATTGATTAAAATAAATACATTGATCCCAGGCGACTTAACTTGAAGGCTTGATCTAAACATTACAAAAGTTAACATGTCAACTTTTGATCCTGCAACAAGTAGCGATTCCAAAAAAAAGAAAAAAAGAAAAAAAACAGCCCCGAGTGCGCCTTCGGCTCAACCAATTAAAAAAACCAGAAACGATTACGAAAATCTCTTGAAAATGCCCGAGGCCAATCAAACTGCCGAATTGAACGGGTACAAAATTGAAGGCATATTGAAATCAGTGAACAGTCGTGATCTTCGATTAATGTCAAACGAGACCCTCAAAGAATTGAAGTATCAGCTTAACGAGGCTCTTTGGGACCAAAAAGCTTGGTGTTCACACGTTGAATGCTCTCGCGAAACAGCCATTGCACAAGGCGAGTTGGGTGGTTATTGCAGTGGTGAATTTGGGCCTTATTACTTTTTTTTTGCACCAACACAGGCCGCTGAATTTACCTCTAAACAACGTGGAATGCTTGAGGACCACATTGCCTGCTGTTTTATGAATAATCAGCCCTGTGCTTGTCAGTTGGACGAAGATCATGGCGGGGACCCCTGTGAATGCAAAATGGGTGATTCAAACGGCTCCTACTGGTTTCAAATGGGTCTTGGCCCAGAGACATTCGACGATGAGTGTAGCGAAGGTTTGATCAAAGCAAAATGGGTTTTATCCACGGCCAGTGATAATTTGCCGTGGACCATTGACGTTGAAAAACTTTACAATGAATCCCAGTTAAAGGAAGCTATCGGCGATTTTAATCAATTTGACGCTGATAAACTTGCCAAAGTAGCCAAATACCTCTCCAATCCAGTCGGCAAATTAGTGCTTAATGAGAAACAGTCAATTATATCTAAATTGGCAATCTGGTCCTGAATTAGTGTTTTGTAGATAAAACCCATATCCGCAGCGGCCAATTTAGCTAAACCTGGTAAAGGTGGAAGTTGGACAGAAATGACCAACTACAACTGACTATTTAATCCTGTCTTTTTTTTTTAGAAATGACACTTCGAGTCTTGAGTCATGCCACGTTTGCTCCGTCTTATGACCAACAACTTTTAAATGCTATGGAATTGAGCTCGCTAGAAGATATATTAAACGACTTGGAGTCCAATTCTAGAAATGTCTTTGGCGAAACATCGGCAAAAATACACACCGTGCTCTCCAAACACACATGGTCGGCATTGGCCTATAAAGTCTCTTGCCATCTAGACGGCCTTTTAGTCCGAAAAACCGCAGAGGAAGGGAGGAATATCTTTGATTTAATCCGAGTATACTATAATTTTAACGACATATCTGAACTTAAATTTATATATGAACAATTAAAGGAACATTTCAAATGTTCTGGTAATCCGATGCCGGGTCTACGTTTCACAGACAATGACCCTCTCTGCGTGCCCTGAGTGCCTGGTCGTCATGAGCGTAGGGATACACTTCGTGACGTCGATTACAAAAGCCAGTTATCTTGAGCGGCATCCTAAAACCGAATATAGTTTTTGGGCTTCTGTAAGATGATTTATTGCAAAATGTGAAGCAACTACTTCTTTATGTCGTTCAGCTTAAATGAAGGATCGGTTCGTGTGGGTCAGTGGGACATTGGTATTGGTCCAGGTTTTGAGACGCTCCGTATTCCGCGCGACGTGCACAAAAAGAGGTATTAACTATAAAGAGTATAAATACGAATTTCAATAATTATACTATTCATAACAATGTATAACGTAAACTTCGGTTACATGTTAATTGTAATGGCAGGTTGTCTGGTATGTACGATGCTTATTAAGGCGGTTCCTAGTCGTCCTTTGGGCCGCAGAATAAAAGAAATACTGCATGGACATATTGTTTGGAATGGAAAGCAGCCGTGGACGCCCTCGCCTATCGAACAACCGCCACATACGCCTATCGAACAACCGCCACATATCATTATAATACTTACGGACGATCTTGGATGGAACTTCCCTGGCTATCACAATTCCGACGTCCATACACCAACACTTGACTTACTTGCTACAAAGGAAGGCGTACGTTTAAATCATTCGTACATGTATAAGTTTTGTTCTCCATCGCGCGGTAGTCTTATGACAGGCCGTGACCCATGGAAAATGGCATCTTCGCGCTGCAATTTCATCCCTAGTTCCATTCCAGAAGGTATAGATCTCGGTTACACTTTTTTACCCGAGCATTTAGCAAAATCTAATTATTACACATATCATATAGGGAAATGGCATCTTGGGTTTCATACGGCGGATTATACACCAGTTGCACGAGGGTTTAATGAATCTTGGGGTTTTTTAGAGGGCGGTCAAGATCATTGGACACGAAAGACTGGTACTGGACAAACACCATGCCATACACCAGGTCAACCCTATAATTCAGCCTCTAATTGGGATTTATGGAGTCAAACAACTAAAAATTTTCCAGGTGGACCTGTATATGGTACAAATGGTAGAAAAGGCGAACTGAGAACATACAGTGGATATACGTTTACAAATAAAGCAGTCGCGTCCATTCGAAATCATCGTTCACAAAGAGGTCGTGACCCGTTATTTATGTATCTCTCACTTCATAATACACATACGCCTATTCAAGCGCCAGAACGTTTTGTAAATATGTATAATACTGGCGATAAAAGACGCGATACCTTTTATGGTATGGTATCTGTCGTTGACGAAACAATGAAAAATATAACAACTGCGTTGAAAGAAGAAAATATGTGGGATAATACACTTCTTATATGGACCACGGATAACGGCTCACCTGCACACGGGGGTTCCAACCACCCCTTACGCGGTGGTAAAGCCAATAATTGGGAAGGTGGTATTAGAGTACCAACATTTGTCACCGGCGGTTATTTACCGCCAGTGATGTATGGGAAAACTTTAAATGGGTTAGTTCATGTATCTGACTGGTTTGCAACTTTCAGTGAAATAGCGGGTCTCGAAACTCAGTCCACTTCCGGACCCGGTAAATCAGACAGCATTTCAATGTGGCCCTATATATCAGGACAAAGAGATACGTCGCCAAGAACAACGATAATTCATGACCATCGCATGTTTACAAAACAATCAAAAGAATATGATGGTGGACGATGCCCTATCTCAGTTTTCGGAAGATATGAAGTGGCCGGCTATGATTCGTTGGGTGCAATACGTGTAAATAATTATAAATTAATAATTGGTGAAGAATATGGAGCATCGTGGTTTGGTCAATTTTCGCCTAATATTACGGGCCCCTCGCCGGATATAAATGCTGTTGCATGCGTTGAACACCCGTGTTTATTCAATATTGATGATGATCCTGGCGAACACGATGATATAGCAAAATATAACCCAATTATAGTTGATAAACTATGGAAAATATTTAACGATAGTAATAAAGCATACCATCCGAGAATATTAAACCCAAAGAGAGATGTAGCGGGATTTTGTACTGCAATTAGACAAACCGGTGGATGGGTTGCGCCGTGGCTTCCTACTGATAAATAACTACAACGAGTATAAATACGATTTTTAATAATTAACCATGTATAACGTAAACTTCGGTTACATTTTTATTGTAATGGCAGGTTGCCTGGTCACGTCTATGCTTATTAAGGCGGTTCCTAGTCGTCCTTTGGGCCGCAGAATAAAAGAAATACTGCATGGACATATTGTTTGGAATGGAAAGATGAAAAAGAACCAAGACTGTGACGATGTTTGGAAAATGGAAATTATTTCATCAGATATGGAAAAAAATTTGTTACATGTACAGGTTCAAATACACACTGATTATGGCGCGGCTTGTTCTCACTGTTATATCGAAGCAAAATTGTCAGATACCGACAGCTGCATTTACAATGAGTATGGTTCTACGACCTCCGCGGATGGTATAGTACATTTGATCTTCAAATCGGATACACGTGTAAAAGCCATGACCATTAGCTTTGCCGTTACGAGCATACATAATGCATATAATGTGATACCAAAAGACCATTGCGTATACTCCGCTTCCAAAACATTCAAACGTGCGAACCTATTAAACTATATATGTCAAAAAGAATATACTGATGTTGCCACAATACCAGTCAGATTTGACGTCGCAGAGTCAGAAAAGGCCTTAGAGTCAGAAAAGGCGAAATGTGATTCGTTTGATGGCAGTGGCATGTGGGCTACTGGTATAAAGCCGTATTCAGACGTCGTTGATAAGTATATTTGGAAACAAGAGGGCTGTCGTATTCCGCACATAACCGTGTCTGAATTCATGAATAATTTAAAACTTGGAACAAAAATTGCTTTCATAGGCGATTCAATTTTAGGAAACATTTACACGGATTTCAAACTATTTCTGAATGACGAGAAAAGCAATCTGTATCTTCGTAACTCGGGAACGGGCATGACTTTTGACAGATCAATTGAATTTAATTATTTCAAAACGTATGGATACTACAAATTCAACGGACAATGTTGTGGCGAATCAGATTGTTTAGTTCGACAAAGAGCAAGGAAGGGAAATTACGGGTTTGAAAAGCTACAAAAAATGAAAGCGTACTTAGAGGGCAACGCCCAGTGCACAATCATTATAAAGAGCCCAGTTGTACATCATTCCCGCGCATACGTAACAGAAAAACAACACATGGAGACAATAAACAATATAATATCCGAATTGACGAAATTCAAGAGTTGTCGTATTATTTGGGTGTCAGCTACACCCATGGGAACTCACATGTTTGATAAGAACAAATTTCTGGACAACCGTAGCGATAGAAGATGGAAACTTCATGTCAAAGAAAAACAAATGGTTACTCAAGAGAATAATATAATATTTATGGATGTTTGGAATATGTTTTGGACTCGAAAAGACCGCTTTTATGATGTTACACATGTTTATCCTGTGACACCCCGAATAATCCCATCGACTGTAACTGCAATGTTGAAATTAATAATTCCCCCGACAAGCAGAAATCGGACTGCAAACGTTCAGCGGCCTCCGGAAACCGCACGCATATCGGGAAGCATGTTTAAACGGATGTAACTGTGGCAATACATAGACGCCAATAATTTCGAATTTAAATCATCGACCTATATAAAGCACATATTTGTAATGGTCATGAATCACACAAAGACACCCTTAGCCCCTTGGAACCCTACAACCCCACCAAGACACCATGCCGTTCCAGATTCAGTCGTCACCGCTGCAATACATTTCATCTAAAAAATATTTTTAAAATATATCTTTATGGCATTCTAACATGATATCAAAGGATTCCCACGTTTTGTTTAGGCGTTCGTTCACGAAATTGTGAGTGAGCCATGTCCATACGCGGACGTCTTCCGACGTTCTGACATAATCTAGAGGGAACGGATGTATTTCAAGTAAAGATTGGAAGTGTTCTCTACAATCTAGACATGGGAAATTTTCTTTGTAATCGGCGACGGTTTCTCTGAGGTGTTCGGGGGTCATACATCTATGCAGTCGTGACCAATCATAATTATAAGCTGTGACAGTTCCTATAATAAAAAGTATCCAAATCATTAACGTTTGGGAATGTCACTAAATAGTGCCGGTTCAAGACAGAGTTTGTAACAAAATATTTTAAACAAAATATTTTGTTTAAAATATTTTGTTATGTTGGGGACTTCTTGTATTCTGGCCCCAAAACAGAAATCCTAAGGCTGAACATGATATCCAAGAGCTTGTTGAAAATAGAGACCATCCAGTAGTGAGGACAATGTGGTACATCTACAGCTCAGAGGAACACCCGAAAGTCTTTGTCATTTATCGGCACTTGTCCCCGAATCTGTCCTTGATCTTTTTTTGTCTAGCTTGACACCTGCCTCCATTTTTATTTGGAGGCTATTTCATCATATTATAAAAATAATAATATGTGTAATATATATATAGCCAGTTTGATTCGCGGGACCGCAAACAAAAAATCCTTTAATTATGTATTATTTAGTATAGATTGTGAATATGCACGTTCATATGCATTGGCCTTCTATTTTAACGTACATGTCTTCGTCGTTCTTGATCGTAATGTTTAATAAGATTGTATTATCTATTTTTGAGTTCAAATCCGTGCCGTTTATTATGTTTTGTCAGTCGTTGTTTACAATGTTGGTGTTTTTGTTGCGCGGGCAACCAATTCAGAAGCCTGGCATTGACATATTGAAGGTTTGTTCGGTAAATACTGCCAATATATTTTTTGGAATTTCTGCGGCGGGTGCGTTAAACGTGGCAATGTTCTCAGCCCTTCGAAGAATTTCCATAGCCATGACGCTGGTTGGCCAGTGGTATATTTTGAAGAATGTACCTTCTAGGGGTGTTATTCTGTCAGTTGCTATGATGATTTTTGGCGCATTGGTAGCTGTTGGCGACGATCTTAGTTTCAATTTGAAAGGGTATTTGTTTATAATGACCAATAATCTATTGACTGCTGGTGCTCAGATTGAAACAAAGCGCGCGATGTCAAGGAATTGGACGAAGACGTCTATATTATTTTGGTCGGCCGTCACCAGTCTATTCGTGTTTGGTGCCCAATTGACCCAATTTGATCCGAATTCTTTCAACGCGTGGGATAATACAGGGTTCCGCGTTGCATTTTTATGTAGTATGTGTCTTGGATTTTTTATTAATTACGGGGCCTCTTGGACGATCGAAAAAAACGACGCCTTGACATTGGCGGTGGCTGGTTCAACGAAATCGGCTATTATGGGAATTGTTGTATGTGCCGGTCTTTTTGACCCTACCTATATCTTCACATGGGTTAATTTTATAGGTTTACAGATTTCTGCGATTGCGTCGTTATGTTATGTGTATTCTGTACACAGTCCCAAAAAAGGCCTCCAAAAAGATCCTGAGGAGGACCTCCAAAAAGTTCCCGAGGATGGCCTCCAAAAAGATCCCGAGGATGGCCTCCAAAAAGACCTCAATAAAATATAAATATGATTATTTAAACGGAGCACGCCACTCTAATGAAGTTAAAAAATGTGTTTCTCATATGTATAATCACCTTTATTTGGATATGGTCATTGCCTTTGTTGTTGTTGGGGTGTTTGTTTATGTTCCCTGTAGCCATCGGGGCGACCGTCCTATGTATTACGATCGGAGTGTCAATCCAGTTGACTGAACGCTCAAAAATACAACCGGAACATTGGATTCGTAAAATAATGTCGGATATACCTTGGCACGAATGGTTCCCATGCAATCAACTACGATTTGAAAACGGATTGGTGGCTGTTCATCCTCATGGGGTGTTGTGTTGTGGCGCTCTTGCTGGCATTCATTTTGTACCAGGCTCCAAAACATGCATGTGTATAGCCCCTATCGTTTTTTACGTGCCGATCATTGGTCTTTTGGCGCGTAAGCTTGGGTGCATACCTGCCGACCGCCACCATATGACTCTCGCACTAAGCAAAGGATATCCTGTTTTAGTAGTGCCTGGGGGTGTCCCTGAAATTGTCTTGGCTGAAACCGGAGACGACCAAAAACGATTCGAACGACACGGGTTTCTAAGGATAGCTCAGGAAACGAAGGCTATCGTTCACACGGTTTACGTAGAAGGAGAATGTGCCACATATAGAATGTTCCAAGGTCCACTTCTTGGACACCGGTTATGGATGTCCTGGTGTTTGAATATACCTCTGGTTTCACCCATTTTATTAGGGTGGTACGGTTCATGGATGCCAAAAAGGGTTCCACTCGTGCTAAGGTCTCTCAAGGTGGATTCTTACGACAAAAACACATACAAAAACAAACTACAATGTCTATACAAAAAAAAAACATAATTAATGTCGATATAAATAGATTCATGTATATAAATATACTGTGTAATTGAAATGTCTCGTTTATCTCGTGATTTCGTCCGCAGGGAGAAAGCCCATGCGTTCATGGCTGACGATGTCGCAATGGTACACCCTAGACGTTGAAGATAAATTAACAGATCTGTTAAAAGACATTGATGTGGAAAAGATTGGACATATTCCCCAAAATTTTCAGAAACGTAGATATATTGACTAAATATTTTAAAACAAAACTTTTTAAAACAAAATATTTTAAAATTAAAAATTCTAAAACTTTTTAAAACTTTTTAAAACAAAATAAAATTAAAACTTTTTAAAAACAAAATATTTTAAAACAATAATTACTAATAGTGACTAAATATTTTAAAACATGATAAAACTTTTTTAAAACAAAATATTTTAAAATTAAATGCCGCTAACCCTAATTACAACATCAAAACATGCAAAATATACGTATATAAGGGAGAAATTGTTTAACAATGACTCTTTTTTTGAAACTTTCCTTAACACTTTTTTGTACCATGCTCATCGGAACACAAGCGGCGTTTGCCCCGGCGGATCGAGCTGCTTTGAAGGCTGCTGTTGGGAGTTGCACAGGAAGTGGGTGGAACGGCAATAGTTACAATAGTTATTCTTGTACTGGTGGATGTTTGGGTGAAACACCGGATGGATCCTGCCCAACTTTTGCCGCTTCACACGCTACGCCTGGCAATCCGTACGGTGTGATCGGTGATTGGGATGTGTCTGCGGTGACAGATATGGATTACAGTAAGTGTACTCTCTCTCTCCCTCAATGTGGCCACGGCGCCTTCCGTCGTGGCGTGTTGTTGAATAATATACGACAACTCGAGGTTCGTCGAATCACAAGTCTCACACGTGTTGTTCTTTTTGTTTGTTTGTGGTTTGAAACGGTGCCTTTTTTGTTGTTTGTGGTGGGTTGGTCTTTCTTCTTCGTTGCTGCATCCTTGATTGCAGTGTTTTCTCAAGCATCTGCGTTCAATCAGGACGTGTCCAACTGGAATACGGGGGCGGTGACAACTATGCTTGACAGTAAGTGTACTCTCTCTCTCTCTGTGGCCACGCCTTCCGCTGTTGTGTTTGTTGAATATACGCTGACTCGAGTTTTATCGGATCACAATTCTCACACGTTTTGTTGTTTTGTGGTTTTAAAACGGTACCTTTTTTGTTGTTTGTGGTGGGTTGGTCACGTCTTTTTCTTTGTTGCACCCTCTCTTGCAGTGTTTTGGTCCGCATCTGTGTTCAATAAGGACGTGTCAAAATGGAATACGGGGGCGGTGACATATATGCGAGGCAGTAAGTGTATTCTCTCTCCCTCTCTGTGGCCACGCCGCTGTTGTGTATTTTGAATATCGACAACTCGAGTTTCATCGGATCACACTTCTCACACGTTCTGTTTTTTTCATTTTGTGATTTGGAATGGTATCTTTGTTGTTGGTTGTGGTGGGTTTGGTCTTTGTTTTCTGTGTTGCACCCTTCTCTCTTCTTGCAGTGTTTGGAGGCGCATCTGCGTTCAATCAGGACGTGTCCAAATGGAATACAGGGGCGGTGACAAATATGGATAGCAGTAAGTGTATACTCTCTCTCTCTCCCTCTCTGTGGCCACGGCGCCTTCCGTTGTGGTGTGTTGTTGAATATATACGACAACTCGAGGTTCGTCGGGTCACAAGTCTCACATGTTTTGTTCTTTTTTTTCGTTTGTGGTTTGAAACGGGACCTTTTGTTGTTGTTTGTGTTGTGGGTTTGGTCTTTCTTTTCTTTGTTGCACCCTTCTCTCTTCTTGCAGTGTTTATGTCCGCATCTGTGTTCAATCAGGACGTGTCCAAATGGAATACGGGGGCGGTGACAGATATGAATGGCAGTAAGTGTACTCTCCCTCCCTCTCTGTTAGCCACGGCGCCTTCCGTTGTGGTGTGTTGTTGAATATACGACAACTCGAGATTCATCGGATCACAATTCTCACACACGTCTGTTATTTTTTTTGTATTTAAAAGTGTTTTTAAACAGCGCTTTCACACAAACATTGTGCTGGCCTCTTGCATTTTCTTCATCTACCGGGTCAACCGGTCGTTTAGGATGTTGTTCCCCCGGTACATTCATGGCAGAACCCAATTTAAACACGTTTTCCAAAGCAACCGCCTGTGAAGCTTGCCCAGTTGGACAATATGGATCGACTGTTGATGATGACATTACCAGTTGTACAACATGTGCTACAGTGTCTAATTCTTTTGCAAGAACATGCAATGCTGGTGGTGCAAGTGGTATTCAAACGGTCACATGTAATACAGGTTTTCATGAATCGGGAAGTGCTGGTGTCGATTTAGGTTGTACAGCATGTGATAATCAAGCCAATTGTGTTACCAGTACGCCCAATACGTGCAGCACGACTGCTGGTATTACAACCAAAACACCATGTGCTTCGGTAACTGCTCCTGGCTATTTTTTGGACGATGATAAAGTTACTACCTGTGCTACGAGTGGCAACGGTACCAACGCAGCCACGGTCACGTGTACTGACGGCACCGATCAAGTCGCAACCACCTGTAACGCCGGTTACGGGTTGATCGGAAGTGCGTGTGGTGCGTGTGATGCTTTTACGTATGCCGTTCAAGGCAACAGCGCAGTGTGTCAAACCTGTGCTACGAGCGGCAACGGCGCCAACGCGGCCACGATCACGTGTACGTCGGGCACTAACCAAATCGCAACCGACTGTAACGCCGGTTACGGGTTGGTCGGAAGTGCGTGTGTTGCGTGTGATGCTTTTACATTTGCTGTTCAAGGCAACAGCGCGGTGTGTCAAACCTGTGCGTCGGGTTCGTACACCGACACCGGTACTGGCACCACCGGCACCACGTGTAGTACTTGTGATACGAGCGGCTTAGGTGCCAACGCGGCTACGGTCATGTGTACCAATAGCACTAACCAAATCGCAACCGACTGTAACGCCGGTTACGTCTTGGACGAAGATGCGTGTAGTGCGTTAATAACAAAGGCTGACGTCGATACAGCATATAGTGACGGCGTAGCGTCCGTGATAAAATGTTCGCTTGCTGATCAATTAGTGGACTGCGATTCGACGCAACTAGCAGAGATTGCGAGACACTACAAGAGTCGGGGCCAGTGTTAGCCCATAGATACACTACTAAAGCAAATTCCTTTTTCCAGGGGCATGACATTCGTCAAAATTTCCATTCGAGCACGGTGGCAATGAAAATATTTTACGAATTGTACTGTGGGTCATCTGCATTTGTGGGCCACTTATCCTTGTTCTTGTATTTATTCTTGTACTGTGTGACGAGTTCACTGTCGCTGTCCAGTAGATGTGGTGCACGCAAATGTGGTGAGATTCGGTGCATAGTAGAGTCATTTTAAAAACAAAATATTTTAACAATAAAATAAATTCCTGGTCAAAAAACATTATTTGAAATTGCGTCGGCCGTTATTCTTGCGACGATTGGTCAATATTTTCAGATAAAAAGCTTGGAACAGTTGTTGTCGGCCATCACCAAAGCTTGTAAATATCTGGAGACTTATTGAGAGGTAAATGTGGCAAGCCATTGTAGTATAGTTGCGAAATGTTGCTATGGATGACATCGTGGCATCCCGGCACTTGCAAATTTCAAGATGTCCAAATAACTTTTCAGGAGTGCTTGTCGGAAATTTCTTCACCCTGTCCTTTCATCCACCAATTTGACAACCCCGCTTCGCTGGCAGCTACAAACGGGGAATTGTTTTATGTCGGCCCGGCAGGGGTTGCAAATTCGCAATCCTATGCCAGTGAGGCACTTTTCAGAAGAAGAGAGCAAGATCGAACCAAAAAACGACAAGGATTTTGGTCGCAGGTTGCATATCCTGTTGAGTAGTGCATGCGTATTGAATATCCCAAACAATGCTCGTATGATCTTGGAAAGCGGTTTAAACCCGTTGAATCGAACCTACACTAGTGATTTATGGTACAACTACATTCACGCGGCGGCACAAGAAGGTTCTTTCGAAGTGGTAACGATTTTAATCGAGGCTGGAGTACCAGCTGACACATTGGATTCTCAAGGAAAGACTGCGATACAACTCGCAATTTGTAACCATCATATCCGTGTGGTAGAGTTTTTGTTAAGTAAAGGCGCTGACGTGAACCGTAAAGATGGCCGCGGGAGTGCTGGCCTATTCTATGCGTGTTGCGGCTGGAATCCCATAACAGATGAATTCCAAATACCTTCCATTGCAATTGTTAAAATTCTCATTGATGCTGGCGCCGATGTCTACGAGGAAGGTGAGACAAATGTTGGCAAAAGAACTCCGAAACAAGTGTTAAAACAGGCTGCCGAAACAATTCCAGAACTGACAGCTGCTTGTAACGTGATCGTCGTGATGTTGGACGCGGCAATGACATTCAAAATGAAAGGCACCACCACCCATCGACCAAATGAATTGAATTGCTCGATTTGCCATGGTTGTTCAGAGGACAAGAATTGGTGCCGGATGCCGTGCTGTTCTAATTCGTTCCACATTGGATGCATTAAACACTGGCACAGTAGCACCAGCAAGAAATGCCCATTGTGTCGTGCGCCAACCAGAAGCGCCCTACGAGTTGTATGAAATAAGAATGAATGCACTTAGAGATCAAATCATACATCGAATCTGTCAAGTAATCAGGTAATTTCGCTCTCCATTCTGTAAAAATGTACATTTTTGTTGGGCGTTTGGTAGACGCGAAATGAGTTTTGAAACGTATTGCAACGTTATCACTTTCACCGACATAATAAAAACCGCCCACGAATCATTTCATTATAGTAAGAGATATCCACATCTTTCCCATATATTTTAAAAACAAAACTTTTTAAAACTTTTTAAAAACAAAACTTTTTAAAACTTAATAAAACAAAACTTTTTAAAACTTAATAAAACAAAACTTTTTAAAAACAAAATATTTTAAAAACAAAACTGTTGGGAATCGTTATGCTCTCTAGGGATGTGCATTCCTTGAAGGCCTCAGAGCCGATTTTGACAACACTGTTGGGAATCGTTATGCTCACTAGGGATGTGCATTTCTTGAAGGCCATTTCAGGGATGTTGGCCATCGGTGACATCGGCCAAACATGGGTATATAAAGTTTAGTCATTCGACAACATGTCATCCCTTCGTGCATCACCCTCGACTCTCAGTGTCACATTGTACAATCAATTGGCAACTTTTGCCGCAAAATATATGAAAAATCCCCCACTAGTGAAAGAGTACGACTCTGCTACAAAGATGGCGTTATTCGAAGAGACATTTATGTCAGAAAACGATTTTAGAGCCGAATTTGCGAAGCTGGAAAGATCAGTCGGTCCAGATTGGCCACTAAACTCAAAGGCGTACGTGACCCAATCTTCCTATGTTACCTGCACACTTTCCGAAAAGATTTGCAGCTACATTGTCAATTTATTATACCCCAAAATTTTCCCGGGTCTGAAAACCATGGCCATATCTTCCTTTGTGCCGTGGTACAAGGTCTTTAATTGGAGGTTCGAAGATTTTGATTTCTTGGACTATGGGTCGGCAGACCACCTTCGCGCAGAAACACCCCTGAAAGGCCTGGTTGGATACTTGGCAAACAAAGAGAAGGAAATAAACACAAATGTAGAACGCCCCGCACTTCCAGAAATATTGCCAGAAAGAGTATTGGTTCAAAAATTGATCGATTTCCTTTGTTCTTTGCCAACCGGTAAATTACCATGGCCTAAAAAATCAGCATATTCCATCGTAGGATTTAAAAATAGAGCCACGTGGCGTCAAGAACTAGGACATGTCTACTACCATGCACCAGGAACAGTTCAGAATAATAAGACACTTGTCTTTTAAAAGAAAATGTCAGAAGGTTAAATTATCTCAAAGTTTGGGCGGCGGCGATCTGCGCCATAGATAGAACAATCAAAAAGCGAATCATTTTAAATGTTATTTTTTTTGTGTTATATAGTGTGATTCCAATGTATGTTCTAAGGTAGATGATTCTCACAGTGCAGTGGAACGACGAATGTTAGTGGAACGACGAATGTTTCTTGGCGTCCCGCCATCTCGACGGGTGGGTACTGCCAAAGAACTCTGGCGTTCCGTGCCCGTAAATGCCGCTCTTCCACCCGAAACAGCACGCAAAGACGATTGTGTAGCTGCTCTGAAGGCCATTGGAGCGGCGGCGGCTGTAAACTCAATAGACGTGTCTTGGTCGAACCCCATGCTTGGACCTACAATTCGAGCATCGCCGATATTAGCCGCCATGAAAATACATTCTACAGCGTGTTCCGCCTTCAATTTCTCCAAAACAGCGCGGACAGTGTCTGCTGAAACTTCAGAACAAGTATCTTGACCATCTGTCATGGCAATAAAGATGGTATCGCCCACCATTTTTTCCATTTTCAAGGCAGCATCGTACAATGCATCGTAAAGTCTTGTGGTTCCTCTTGGCTGGGTCCAATCAGACAAATTGTCCACCGAAGCTGTAAGAATGTCTTCGCCATTGAGGTGTGTCTCAATTTGATTGTCAAAGGATGTCACCCACAGCTTGGTAGGATTTCCTGTGGACGCTGCGATGGCTTTATGTTCCTCAATCGTTTTGCGAAGACCGTCTTCGGCGGCTTGGGCCATGTTACGCATGGAACCAGAACGATCCCATACACATACAATGTTTTTTGGCTCCAAAGCACGGGCCTTTTTGACTTTTCTGTCTGTAATTGCGTCAGATTTGCGCGTTTGCAACATGCGGGGAGCTGCGGCCATGCCAACGTTAGCTGGGCCTTGAATTTTAATATCGGATTCGCTAACATGTACGCGTGTAAATGGCGATGTCCCTTGTTCAGAAACCCACTTACGAATATTCGTTTCCTCATAGACACGATGTCCTTCTGGCCGATCCTCACACTCTAGATACGCGACATTGCCCTTAATGAAAACCATGCCAATGCTGCAGACATGTTGTTCACCCGAACTGGCCGAAACATTGCGGATGATTTCATTGACTATTTTCCAAGTCTCCAACGTTTTTCCATCGAAAAATGGCGAAATGTCCACCTTGTAACCATGGAAAATAATCTCTCCGCTGTACTCGCCGTCTTTTATAGACCAATTGAACCCTGATACACCCGCCAAAAGAAGCGGATCATTCATTATAAGCTGGGCGAGCACCATTTTTGCCTTGAGGACGCGTTCTCCAGTCTCGGAAGATTGAATATCAATCGTGAATGAAAATTCTTTTTCTTTTTTCAAGATGACTTTGAGAGCATGAGTAAACGGAGAGTGGCGCTGTTCGGGCACTACGCCGATGGCTGTCACGCCTTCTGCGAGCTCCAGACAGTCGTAAATGTGTTTACAGAGCGGCTGTACTGCTTGGCCGTGCTTAGGGAGGGCTTGTTCCCATGGGTCGGTGATAGTGGTTGCGGTTGTCAAAGAGGCCATGTTCCTATTTATGTTTTCTTTTTCAGATGACTCGAGGTTTTGTGGACTAAATTTTAATCGACTAAACTTTAATCAACTAAATTTTTAGTAATCGCTGACCACAACCGGGTCCCTTTGGCAGAAACTTTCACTGGCATTTTGGTTGGACTTGTATGCTTTTATTTTGTTGACGAAATGGTAAACACGGAATTTATATGAAAAATAAATTTATCTACTCGCATAATCATTATGCCAATCGTTTTCATCGTCTTCGCGTTGATGTTTCCATCTTTGATAAAGTTCATCCCTGCGGGCCTTGCCGATGACTTTGAACACTTCTTTGGCCCATATACGTTCCCAATCGGCCGTTGAAAAGCCCCCAATGCGATGATGGTCCCATTTTTGACCTGGCCCCATCACCGCTAATTCTATAAACTCAATCCGTTGATTTTTTGAGGCAAATTCCATGGCACTCGCTGACGACTTTATGGCAGCACGAACTATTTCATCCGTCCTTTTTGTTTTGGGAACATATTGCAATGTGTAACCGTCTGTCTTAACTGCAATAAGACAACGTTTCTTTGTTCTCTGTTTTGGAGTTAATAGTGGTAAAAGATAGCCGGACAATCTCAGCGCGGCTTCCGCATATGTATTTCTTTGACTGTTCGTCAATTTTTCAAAGAGTGGGCGGATATATTCATGATGGATGACTGAACCAGAAGGATTAAAGTACTTCCAAAAAAGAATAGGAGCCCCCAAAGACAATATGATAACAATGACTGATTTTTTAAGGATCGCAGCGTCCATGGAATGATACAACTCTTCGGGGTCTTCTAGTTCTTGGATGC
>Ga0209091_10000302_pt1 | contig 48840 bp, 43 predicted proteins | sample ArcticOcean_MG_C_6_FD_187438 | JGI IMG/M metagenome (GOLD analysis project Ga0209091, IMG submission 187438) | Marine microbial communities from western Arctic Ocean - ArcticOcean_MG_CB8_128 (SPAdes) (version 2) | ecosystem: Environmental > Aquatic > Marine > Oceanic | place: Arctic Ocean...
CCTCGCGTTTGGTAGCAGTGACGAGAATTTCCTCAATTTGAGCCTGAGCTGGGATAATCAAAGAACTGCTTGCCAGAGCGATTGCGAGATGTAGCTGTTTTTTGCGGAACATTAAAGGTCCTTTTTATTGTTGGTTGGATAAGGAACGCACGAAAGTATAACGATTTGAAAGTATTATTGCATCCGCGAATAATCGGCGACGGCAGGATTTGATGCAACAGGCTTGGATAATAATATTTAAAAACAATTACTTATCTAGATTTTTTGGGGTTTTTCACTCTGGAGAAATTAGGTGAATTATAAAAAGAATGTTAGAAGTCTAAGTAAATCAGGCGAAACCAAGCAAGTTACCCTGTCAGAGCTCGGCAAGTGAAGTGAGGTCTTATGAAAGATTATGAAGAATTGTTTATTGCGTTGCGGCGTATTACCCGAGCCATCGATCTGCACTCAAAGAAACTGCAGCGAGAAACAGGTCTAACTACTTCGCAATTGCTGGTGCTAGAAGCCATCGTGAAACTGGACGCATCCACGCCCAGTAATATTGCCAAAGAAGTCCAGCTCTCTCAGGCCACGGTGACTAACCTTGTCGACAGGATGGAGCGCAATGCGTTAGTCCTTAGACTGAAATCTAGCGCGGACAAGCGCGTGGTAGAAGTACAGCTAACCGAGAAGGGAAGGCAAATGGTTGAGTTGGCGCCTGAGCCATTGCAGGCTGGGTTTCTCAGGGAGTACCGGAAGCTTGAGCGCTGGGAGCAGCATCAGCTCATTGGATCCATGCAACGAGTCGCCGTACTCATGGACGCTGAAGATATCGATGCGTCGCCTATTCTGACTACAGGTGAGTTGGGAGGGGCTTAGCAGCGCATTTTCTCGGGTTATTGCAAGATAAGCGTTTGATGCTAGCGCAGATATTAACGTCATTTTCGCGAAACACTCTAATACTTCAATTCGACCACAACCATGAAAGGTCCTGTGTCGTTTATGCTGCCGAAAAAGTAAGTCTCTCCTACAGTCATCAACATTCGTTCCTGAAAGCGGGGACAAACGGGTTATGAGTGTCCATGCCGCTGTGTGCAGCTTATTCAATCTAGGACGATATTTAATTTCAGCAGAGAACTATCGGTATTTTGGGGCACGTGCCTTTGCGGCTTGGGAAAAGGCAGTGGCGATATAGAGGAAGCTAAACTGTGTATTTTGCTGATTTTGAGAGCTAACTTGTCAATACCCTTTTTAACGACACCTAAATGATCACTCACCAACTTATTCGGCTCGTGACTCTTTCAGGGGCGCGCCTTGTCGTAGTTGTTATTCACAGCCTGACATAAATGCTATTCCCTTTATTGATTAACTTCAACTTGGTGGGCTCTCAAGAGGACAAATAGGCTACACCTAATTGACCGTTGTCGCCGAAGGACCAGGAAACTGCAAGCGCAATTCCCGTTTCAGCACTTTCCCATTTGCGTTGCGGGGTATCGCATCAATAAATGCTGCCGCCTTAGGCAATTTGAATTTCGCCAATTTTCCATCGCAGAATTTCAGCACATCCGCTTCCTGTAATTGTTCGGTTTTTTTTACGACAACCGCAAAGGGAGATTCACCCCATTTTTCACTTGCTTGACCAATCACTGCAACCTCGCTTACTTGAGGGTGAGACAGAATCACATTTTCGATCTCCGCTGGATAGACGTTCTCCCCGCCTGAAATAATCATGTCTTTAATCCGATCCTGAATGTAAATGAAGCCTTCTTCATCCACCGATGCCACATCACCTGTTCTGAACCACCCATCCTCGGTAATACTTTCTCGTGTCGCATCTGGATTATTCCAGTATTCAATCATTATGTGCTCACCACTCATCCAGACTTCACCCTGCTCCCCCGGAGGACAGATATCTCCATTGCCATCAACTACCTTAACATTAGTATGGAAGAAGGCTTTCCCCGTTGAACCAATTTTTGACAGCGCGTCCTCGGCACTAATAACACACGCGGGACCACAGCATTCAGTGAGCCCATAAATTTGATGAACGTCGATATTCAAATCGGCATATTGCTGAATCAGATTAACTGGAAGTGGCGCTGCCCCACTCTGTACCCAACGTAAACTTGAATAATCATAATGGGTGATATTTGGCACTTGTGTCATAAAATTTAACATCGCTGGAACGAGAAGCGTGTTGGTAATTTTTTCTTTCTCTATTAATTCCCATGCTCTTTTTGGATCAAATTCTTGCATAACAACGCTGGTGACACCCTGGTAAATATTCAGCACCAAGGGAGTCAGCGATCCAACATGAAAAAGTGGTAGCGCTACTATGTAACGATCACCATCTCTCAAATCACAGGACGCACCAAATGTTATCAGCGCCCACATACAAGTATGATGAGAATGAACAACACCTTTCGGCAATCCAGTCGTGCCAGAGGTGTACATTATAAAAAGTAAATCATCATCCTTTGCCAAAATTTCTGGCTGGCTATCATCAGCAGCATCACGGAATTGATCATAGTCTTGAAAAAACTCCGAATCCCGGCCATTAGCAGCTACTTGAATCCAGTTTTCTACATGTGTTTTTTCACCTCTATCATGCAAATCTTTCATCATACCGACGAACTGCTCACCAAAAACGATCGTCTTTGCTCCACTGTCCTTTAGAATAAATTCCAGTTCATTCGACACCAGACGCCAATTCAACGGCACAATAACGCCACCTATCTTCGCGATGGCGAAAAATGCTTCGATAAATTCGACACTGTTCATTAATGCGAGGGCGACGCGATCACCTGGCTTAATCCCCAATCCTTTTAGGGCATTGGCAAAGCGATTGCTACGAGAATCGAGTTCTGCAAAGCTGATGCGAGAACCTGTTTTGCCATCCACATAGGCTTCACGATCGGGGTTTATTATTGCTCGTTTGCTGAGAAGCAAACCAATGTTGTTTTTCATTAATTGTTCTTCCTATACACAAACCAGCAGGCGATTTATTCGTCCGCCAGACCTACACGATTAGAGCATTACCAGGAATGTGAAAGTTATAACCATAACCTGCGTTGACGTACATCAGGCCGTGTGCGATCAATACTCCGCCGCCACTAAATGATCCGCCAGTAGCCTCCATTCACCGACATACCTACTCTGGTCGGCATAGATAATAGTTCCTTGTCCGTTGTATTCGTCATCCTTGAATTCACCGACATAAACATTCCCATTAGGATAATTAATAGTCCTAATGTCCTGCCCATAGGAAACATTGGCTAGTGCCATTAGCAGGAAGGCTACAGTGGTTAATAGTTTTTCCACTCACAATCCTGATAATCAGACTCAATGCACCTTGTTTCTATTTGTTGAGCTTGAGTTAGTTGATCAGGGGTTAGCCTTTCGGCAACTATGTCTCTATTGCGTTTTGCGTCTTCTTGGCCTTGTGCAGCAGCTAATCGAAACCACTTAACCGCTTCTGCATAATTCTCAGGAACACCGTCTCCATTGCCATACATGATCCCGAGATAGGACTGAGCACGAGCAAGACCTTGTTTAGCCGCTAATCGATACCACTTAACTGCTTCAGCATCATCCTCAGGAACACCTTCTCCGTTGGCGTACCTAATTCCTAGGTTTAACTGGGCCTCTGCATCTCCTTGTTCAGCCAAGAGTTTGGCCTCGTCAAACTCTGACTGGGCGTTAGCAGTTGCAGATAAGCAGAGAAGAAGTATTGCAGAGGCTAGCTTGTTCAAGTGGCACTCCAGATGGTTCGATCTAACATACAGACAGGCTATGCCCCATTGTGATTGCCGTCAACAGTAGGTGGCTGACACAGAGTGGCAACAGACATAGAAGCAGAGATGTGAGTGTCTGAGCAGGTGCGACTACACAGTCTATTTAACCTGTTTTATTGCTATACAACTCATAATCAATACCCTGTTATAAATGTATTGAACGCATCCTTCTCTCCCCCGTTGGCTCTCGATAACGAGCCATTCGCTGAAACTGCGTTCTTTCAAGTCGTGCATGATAGTTACTCGGTAATATAGGTCGGTGGTTTTCGGTAATCGGTTCAAGTGATGTAGAGAATATTCAGTCTAACTCTAGTTACAATAATGTGCGCTTGGGCATCCAAGGTCATTTCAATTTGTAACAGGTGGCCTGTTCGGCTGGCCGAATAGCGCTTGATTAATGCAATGTAGTGGTTTAATTTCAATGGCTTACATCTAAAGCGCTTTCAATAGTGAGCACAAGGCCGAGCTTTGGCTTAACGGAGAACTAACTCAATGATTACGTTCAAGAAACTAATCACCATTGCTGCAATTACTCTTAGCAGTTCAGCAATGGCAGCCGAAAATTACGAGCCTGCCAGAACCGCTTCAGGCAAGCCAGACCTGCAGGGGTTCTGGACTAACGCCTCATTGACCACGATGCAGCGTTCCAGCAATTATGCAGAGCTCGGACTCACAATTTCCCTAGAGCAGCTTGGTGAACTCACTGCGAACCATCATCAGAATGTACGTCAGGCTACCGATGACAACCAGGTGCAGGGCGAACTGCCATCGGGTAAAGATCTCGGGCAGGGCCGTGGATATAACGCATTCTGGGTAGATCCAGGCTCCGCATTTGGCTATGTCAAAGGCGAGTATCGCACCTCTTGGATTACTTATCCCGAGAGCGGGCGCATACCCTATTCCGAAGAGGGAAGTAGGCTGCGTCAGGAAAACCGCGCTAAATTTTCAGGCAATGATGGCCCGGAAGGACGAGCACTTGGTGAGCGCTGCATCATCGGATTCGGCAGCACTGGTGGCCCGCCCATGAACAATGTGCTGTACAACAATATGTACCAGATCGTGCAGACAGACGACTACGTGATGATCATGGTGGAGATGGCACACGATGCACGCATCATTCCTATCGATAAAGATCACCGTCCAGACGCATGGAAGCCTTGGCTGGGTGATTCGGTCGCGCACTGGGATGGCGATGTTCTGGTGGTTGAGACTAGAAACTTGCATCCACAGCAAGCGCCGCGCAACGTTGCAGCGTTGTCAGATGAGGGAGTGGTAGTAGAGCGCTTTAGCCGCTTCTCCGATGAGCAGGTCCTGTATGAGTTCGAAGTCAGAGACCCGATCTTTTACACCGAAGCTTGGAGCGGTGAGATGGCATTCAATACGACGGACACTCAGCCCTATGAATATGCTTGCCATGAAGGAAATTACGGTCTGCCTGGTATCTTAGCCGGTGCGCGCCGATTGGAAATGGATGAGGAGTAGTCAGCTCGTTTCAGTTTAGTAAATAGAAAGGGGGCCATCTGGCCCCTTTTTTAATTCAGTAATTTTGAAGTTGACCTTTAAGCTATTCTTCCCAGAATTTCATCATCTCCATAAACATGAAGGATGCCGACCAAGTAATAAGCGATAGACCGGTAATCGCCTCAATGCCGGCAAGAAACCGAAGTTGTCCTCCTGATTCGATATCGCCATATCCCACTGTTGTGTAATTCGTGAACGAGAAATACACAGCGTCAGTGAGACTGCCGTCAAACCTACCATCCAGAGTGCCGAAGCCGCCATAGGTAATCATCTGATAGAAGGCGAGTCCAAATATCCAAACCCCGATGATATGGGCACAGATCGTGCCGAAAATTCCGGTAATTACTCTCACTCGATGCTTCATTCGGAGCTTCGGAATAGTAATCCAGAGTTTGCGCAGCACCTCACAGTGAATTACGACAGTTATAGCGACGAGACCGGTAATAATGAGAATAGAAACTATCATATTCTACAATATGTCCTGTTTAGATCGTTAGGTTGAGCGAGAGTCAGTTATAGTTAGATCAAGATCCTGCTTATGTAGCTCTTGATGCTAGGAAACCACAACGAACCTTAGTAAGGCTAAATTGACCCTTCACGAATATCAATATGAATACGGTGAGAACAAGACAATGAGAATCCGAATCAGCGCATATTTCTTAGCGATACTATCTGTGTTGAGTCTGCTGGTCGTTCAGGCCGCGAACGCGCAGCGCACAATTCCCGAGGATGATCGGGAGCTGCTGTATGAGATCTACAAAGAGTTGATCGAGTATAAGTCCACGGTAGACGAGAAGAACAACACTATTGCGGCCGAGGGCATGGCGGCGTGGCTGCAGGCTGCGGGTTTCCCAGAAGAGGACATCTTCATCGGAGGAGCCTTGCCACATAAGGGTAATGTCGTTGCGCGATTTAGAGGCACTGGCGCGAAGGAGCCCATCGTGATGATGGCGCATCTCGACGTGGTTACTGCAGAACGTGCCGATTGGAATCTCGATCCCTTCGTACTCAATGAAGATGAGGAGTACTACTACGGTCGTGGCACTATTGATGACAAGGCTATGGGCGCGATTTTCATTGCGAATTTGATTCGTTTCAAACGAGAGGGTTATGTTCCCGATAGAGACCTCGTCGTGGCGCTAACCTCGGATGAAGAGAGCGGCGGTAGCAACGGTATCGGTTGGCTCTTGGAGAATCACCCCGGATTGATACAAGGTGCGCTGGCAATCAACGAAGGCGGATATGGTCTTTTGCAAGATGGTCAGCCACTAGCGAACACCATCCAGATCGCCGAAAAAATCTATGCAACATTTCGAGTAACAGCGAAGAATCCTGGCGGCCATTCTTCACTACCCAGAGATGACAATGCCATCTATGATCTGGCCGAGGCACTGCTGAAGATTCGCGATTTCAAATTCCCTGTGGAGTTGAACGATGTAATGCGCGTTAGCTTCCAGCGACAGGCGGAGATCAACACCGGGGAGCGTGCCGCCGATTTTCGTGCGCTACTCGAATCACCTATTCCGCAAGACTCGCTAGATAGACTAAGCTCCGAAGCAGCAATCAACGCTCAGCTGCGCACCACAGCCGTAGCAACGCTGTTAGACGGAGGCCATGCTCCGAATGCCTTGCCGCAGACTGCAGTTGCGAACGTGAACGTGCGCATGCTGCCTGGTTCCGATCCGCAGGATGTCTTGAAAACGCTGATCACAGTTGTCGATAACCCAGAACTCCTAGTGGAGTACCGCGGCGGCGGTTCCATTACCGACCCTTCTCCGCTGTCGGAAGAAATAATGGCGGCGGTTGAAACAGTCACCGAAGCAATGTGGCCTGGAGTTATTGTGATGCCGACGATGTCCACGGGTGCAACCGATGGTGCCCGCATGCGCCGCGCAGGTATTCCTACCTACGGTACGTCGGGCCTGTTCGTGGATCGTAATGATATGCGCATACACGGCCAGGACGAGAGGTTGCTGAAGGAGTCTTTATATGGCGGTTACGAATTTCTGTACAGTGTGGCGAAAGAGTTAAGTCAGTAGGAAAGTAATGTCCTAACTAATTTGTTTTCAATTTTTGGGGGAAGATGATGAAGTTCAAATATTTCACATTACTCGCGATTTTTGCAATCAATATGCCAAGAAATAGGTAGTGAGCCTATGGATTTTCATTCAGATGCATTTACCATCCCGGAATAGCACGGCATCTAATTTTTCTCTGGAAATCAAAGGTTGCTTAAATTAAGCGATGATAATGTTACGAAAGGCGCTTACTATTGGCCGAGTCTGATCCATTTGTTAAGTGAAAAGTTAATACAGAGAAAATGACTATGTTGAAAATTAACCCGCAGTGTCTAGGGCTGCTTCTGTTGGCACCACTTGCGGCTTGCACTGCCCCTCAGAATTCATCATTCAATTTCGTTGAAGCGTCGATAGCTGATATTCAGTCTGCAATCTTGCAAGGGGACTCCACGTGTCACGAAATCGTGGCTGGATACATACAACGTATCGAGGTCTATGACCAATCTCGCAACATAAATGCTATTGCGCAAGTTAACCCCAACGCACTCGAAAGGGCTGACGAAATCGACTTGGCAGTGAGCAGAAACGAGACAATGCCCGAGCTATTTTGTGCTCCACTGCTTATCAAGGACAATTTTGATACGCATGACATGGTTACAACGGGTGGGTCTATCGCGCTGAAAAATAGCTTTCCGCCTGATGACGCGTTTATGGTTCGCAAACTGCGCGAAGCAGGCGCAATCGTGCTTGCTAAAACTAATATGGCGGAATGGGCCTTTAGCCCAAGAGAAACAGTTTCGTCTTCATATGGCCGCACGGCAAATGCCTACGATGTCGACTTCGTTCCTGCGGGCTCTTCAGGAGGAACGGCGTCTTCAGTGGCTGCCAGTTTCGGTGTGGCGGGAATGGGGAGTGATACGGGCAACTCCATTCGCGGGCCTTCTTCTCATCTAGCATTATTTGGACTCCGTTCCACGATAGGCTTGACTAGTCGCGACGGTGTAATACCGTTAGTCTTTGATAGAGATATTGCTGGACCAATGACGCGAACGGTTGAGGATGGCGCTCGCCTCTTCAACGTGATTGCGGGCTTCGATCCGGCAGACTCTTTGACTGTACCTAACAAGCGCGAAGAGAATTATCTAGATTTTCTGAATGTCGACGGCCTAGAAGGAAAGCGTTTGGGAGTATTTAGATCGTTGGTGGACCACGAAGATGCTGATCCAGAAATCAAAGCAATTTTTCTCCAAGCCATTAGTGACTTGGCTGCTGCAGGAGCCATCATTGTTGATCCATTGGAGATTAAAGATTTTCAGGTACTAAGCAATCAAATTCCATTTTGCGGTAGGTTCAGATATGACGTGGGCCAGTATTTTAAGTCTCTTGAAAATCCCCCTTTATTGGATGTAAACAAGGTATTGGAAACGGGGGAGATTGCTCCTGAAACAAGGGCCTCGTTTGCTTTCTATGCACAGAATCCATTGGACGTGGTTCCTGATGAATGGGAAGTCCCATGCCCTACATGGCCCAATCATCCAGAGCGCAATCAACTACTCGCCAATGCGATTGAGGCAATGGATGCGGCTGAGGTTGATGCTCTTATTTTTCCGACTTGGTCAAATCCTCCTGCTCATATTGAGCTAGCCAATGAAGAATACCGAGGGGATAATAATCAGCGTTTGACGCCGGATGCGGGTTTGCCGGCGGTGACAATACCGATGGCTTTTTGGCAAAACAAACTACCTGCAGGTCTTCAATTCGTAGGCCGCCCCTATGCGGAAGGCCTATTAATAGAGCTGGCTTATGCGTATGAGCAAAAGACTAAGCATAGAAGGCCTCCCGAGGGCTTTGGAGAAGTTAATGAATAGTGGGCAGGAATCAAAGGAGGCGGAGTGTCTTGATCTTCTGTGAGGCATCCATTGATGCGTTAATTTCCAGATTCTGCCCTGTCAGCTTCAAGTCTGCGTGCCCCAGCTAGTATGGGTGCCATTGAATAATTTCCGTCGTGACAGGCATACTCGAATATCTGCTCTCCATCAGACCTTCGAGTAATATTTTTCTCTATCGTCACCGGATCGGTGTAAATTTCCTGGTCGGTAAAAGTATAGCTGTAGCGAATTTCATCCGTGTTCACCAGCTCTAATCGCTCGGTCACTATAAGCTGATCTGGCATCAGATACTCAGACCATGACTGTTCAGAACGGAAATCTGTAGTCTCTACAATCAGGATGTCCCTCTCCCAGTGTCCGAATGAATTGCCCATCCATTTTGATACAGATAATATGCCTGCCGGTCGAACAGTAATTAATATTGAATCTAGCGATGCGCAGCGGCGAGAACGGCTTTACTGGTTAATAGTAAATGATGGCAACGTGGATGTTTGTGTTAAATACTCCGGTTTCGATTCAGACATAAAATTCTTCTCGATAATACGCGCGATGGCTGAAGTATGGCGTGGCATTGGCTCTTTGCACGATGAAATCGCTATAGGCTCCATCGTACTGGAAGGAAATTTGAAGTTACGCAAGGAGTTTCCCGGTCGGTTGCTGCTTAGCCATTTCGCTCCAATAAAAAGTATGAGGCGTGTAGAAATTCTAATCGGATAAAAATATGAAACAAAGGATCGAGTCGCACAAGAGGATAAGTAATGCCAAAAAAATTAATTAAGTCAGGCCTTGGTTTTTTCATCGTATTGGGCTTGATTGCTTGCAGTGATTCGCCTAGCAATGAGCCGCTTCAATATGACAGTGTAATAAGCAATGGACAACTCGTTGATGGTTTAGGTGGCTCGGGCAGGATGGCCGACGTTTATCTCAAAGATGGTGTTATTGCAGCAATTACCGAGCCCGGAGACCTGGACGCTTTAGTAACTAACATCATAGACGCTACAGGCAAAATCATTGCGCCGGGGTTTATTGATGTCCATTCTCATGGCGATCCCTTAGAGACTCCCAATTTTGAAAACTTCCTCGCTCAAGGCGTAACGACAATCACTCTCGGTCAAGACGGAGACAGTCCCAATGTTGCCGATCTGGGTGCTTGGGTCGAAGAGGTAAGCGAGAACGGTATTGGGGTGAATCTGGCCATGTTAGTCGGGCATGGAACGCTGCGTAACCTAGCAGGAATAGGGCAGGACCCGGCTCCAGGTTCCGATCAAATCCAGCGCATGTTGGAGCTATTAAACAGCTCGCTGGATCATGCGTTCGGATTGAGCACAGGGCTTGAATACAATCCTGGCTTGCATGCTCCAGAATCTGAACTGGTTGAAATGGCGAAGGTGGTAGGCAGTCGTGACCGCGTCATCATGAGTCATATGCGCAATGAAGACGATGATCAGCTAGAAAAGTCTATTGATGAACTCTTGAGCCAAGGTCTCTATGCAAGAGTGCACATCTCTCATCTTAAGTCAGTCTATGGTAAGGGTAGTGCGCGCGCCGAAGAAATTTTAGAGGTGATTGAGAGGGCGAAAGAAGCGGGCATAGAATTAAGCGCGGATGTTTATCCTTACAATGCCAGTTATGCAGGTCTTGCCTTGCTGTTCCCAGTTTGGTCTAAAACCGATGAGGAATTTGCTGCAGCACTTGCAGACCGAAGAGAAGAGTTGGAAGAATACCTCATTAACCGCATAACAGTGCGCAATGGCCCCGAGGCAACGCTGCTCGCAACAGATCCTTACACAGGAAAAACACTAGCGGACTTGGAACAGGAGCTAGGCCTGCCTTTCGAGAAAATTTTGATCGATGTGATTGGTCCGCAAGGTGGCAGTGGTGCTTATTTCATTATGGACGATGAGCTGCAATCCAGATTACTTATGGATGAGAATATCACGGTGTCCTCCGACGGCAGCCCTACTGGATTCCATCCAAGAGGCCATGGCACGTTTGCGAAAATTATCGAGGAGTATGTAGTAAACCGCGCTGCACTACCCTTAGAAGAAGCAGTACGTAAGATGACGTCTTATGCGGCCGAGTTACTCGGCGTTACCGATCGAGGCAGTGTTGAGGTGGGGAAGGCCGCCGATTTAATTATTTTCGACCCCACTCTTGTCAGGGCGAAGGCTAGCTATTCCGATCCGCTGCAACTCGCCGAAGGTTTTGAGGTGGTGATAGTGAATGGTGAGGTGGCTTTTTTCAATGGCGCGGGGCTTGCAGTTGCTTCAGGTGAGGTTTTGAGTCCTGGTGAGTGAGCTGGTTTAAAGTTGCGAGATATCAGCACAGCAAAATCAGCTTCCATGAGACGCGTCTTAACAATGCCGCACTAGGTAAGCCCCACATCGATAGTGCCCCCCCCCACTCGTTAAGTTATTTGGCTTCGGATTGAGGATGCATCTTGTCAAATAATATTTAATTTATAAAAATCAATCAGTTAAATATCGAGCGTGTGCTTTGCGTGACGTTCATGACTAGCGGCACATTCGAGGTGTTCTCAACGCCTTGAACTACTAGTGATGTTACAATATGTAGCAAATTTGGAAAAAAATTGGCTGTCAGCTATACTCGCGCTCGTTCGAATAGACAAATATCAATATTGGGGAGAATTGAGTAATGCAAAAAATTTACACTATGGGCCTTTTAGGGCTGCTGCTGGCACTTGCCGTACCAGCTGTCTCATTTGGGCAAGCGACTGAGGTCACTTTCCACGAAGATATAGAGCCAATATTGCAACGCAGTTGCCAGAGTTGCCACCGAGATGGTGGTGTAGGCCCAATGCCGCTAATAAGCTACGATCAGGTAGCACCTTTCGCAGGTTTGATTGAATACAAGACGTCCATCAGAGACCGTGCCGGTGCCATGCCGCCTTGGTACGTTGAAAAAGGTCTGGGTATTCAGGATTTCAAGAATGATGTATCTCTAAGCGATGAAGAAATCGCTGCAATATCTCTTTGGGCAAGATCCGGCACACCGAAGGGCAATGAAGCAGATGCACCCACTCCCTTAGAGTTCGACGACAGCCTCACATGGACTGCTGGCACGCCAGATCTTATTTTAAAGAGCAACGAAGTCACCAAACTGTCCGGAACCGCGGATTGGTGGGGCGAGATTGATGCCTTGCTGATAGATATTCCGGAAGATCGCTGGGTCAAATCTGTTGAAGTAGTAGAAGTAAATGACGTCAACAATCAAGCGGACAAAGGTCGCGACACTGTTGGTGGCGCTTACATCTTTCACCACATGATATGGGCCACTGCTGCCCTGGACGCCAATGGAAACCGGACTGAACGAGGCCTAGCATGGCCAGTGCACGAAGTAGGTCGCAACGCCGATATTTTTGATGACGAAGCCGGCCGACTTTTAACGGCAGGCAGCTACATAGTGTCGGATTCTGTACATCTACATTCCAATGGTAGAGACACTACCGCGCATTTGGAAATTGGCTTCCGCTTCCATCCTCTTGGCTATGAGCCAAAATTTAAAGACGCTGTCTTCAATGCCCAAGGTAACGGCGTTGATATTAGTATAAGAGGCGATGAGAAAGATCAGGAATTACATGCCTACACTACGCTGACTGAACACACTAAAATCTCGACGTTTGAGCCTCATCTGCATGCTCCGGGTGAGCGCATGTGTCTTGAGGCTATCTGGGGTTACAGCGTAGAAACTCTTTCTTGTGTTGGCTACGACCACAACTGGGTTCGCGGTTACGCCTACGATGATGATGCTGCGCCACTCCTGCCTAAAGGCACGATCCTGCATATCGTTGGTTATATGAACAATACTGAGACGAATCCTAATGTGCCAGATTCCAGAAATTGGCAGGGTTCGGGTAACCGTTCCGTGACGAACATGTTTATCGATCTCGGTATTCGAGTAACCATGACTGATGAGCAGTTCTTTGATGAAATGGAAAAGCGTCGCAACAATCTGAACCTAGGGCCGAACGATCACGTAATTGGCTGCCCGCTTTGCCTATTGCCATTGGTTCAGCCAATTGACAATGCCTCGACGGGTCAGAATGTCACTAACGATGTGGCGCTCCAGGGGGCAAGTCGATAATGAATATAACAAAAGGGTTTGCTCGCAAGGCCATGATTTTTGGCTTCGCTCTTAGTGCATTGATGAGCGCAACATTAGCTCAGGCTGAGTCCTACAACTTCGGTAAAAACGTTGAAGTGGCCTACGAAGGCTGGCGTCCGCTTGAAGATGGTAGCTTCAACTTCATGTTTGGATACATGAACGAAAATTGGGAAGAAGAGCCTGATGTGGATATTGGCGAGAATAATTTTTTCTCCCCCGGGCGCGCTGATCGTGGCCAACCAACTCACTTCTTGCCTCGTCGTAACCGCTTTACTTTTGAAGTGAATGTACCCTCTGACTGGGGCGACCGTGAATTGGTTTGGGAGTTAACGGTCAATGGTGTGACACGACGTGCTTACGCGACGCTCAAGGATGACTATCTGGTAGATAATATGGTTATTGCCTCAGAAACTGGCTCCTTAGGTGCCGGCACATCCAGTCCTGAGTCTAGAGCGAATGTAGCACCGGTGGTAACTCTTCAAGGCGATACGGTTAACGGTGAGCATGTGCGTAGCGTTCGCGTTGGTGAGTCGCTGAGTTTCACCACACACCTTATGGATGATGGTGTTCCAAGAGCAAGAAGAAGCGTAGATACTATACGTGCGATTGCTGCTCGTGGTGGGGAGAGTACAACCGAAGAGATGGTGCAACGGCAAATGGCAATGCGAATTCCGTGGCAGCCGACAGTTGGCAAGATCAATGGCTTGTTTCTGTCGTGGAATGTTTACCGTGGTGCCGGCAAGGCAACTTTCGACCCCCCTCAGCCAAAGTCTTGGGAAGATACTCGACCAGGTTCCAACTCGGCATGGGGATTGTCATGGTCACCACCTGATATTGCTGAAGATGGCATGATCAACACTACGGTCTCTTTCGAAGAACCCGGTGAGTATATCTTGTGGGGCCGCGGTGATGACGGCGGGCTTTATCACGATGCGTTTATGACTGTAACCGTAACTGAGTGATGGTCTAGTCGGATCTATTTGCTTGCGCTTTAGTAGCTTGGCTCTGCAAGTTTCAAAAAACCGCGGCTTAGGCCGTGGTTTTTTTTGGTCTGAATTTTGGTTGTGCGTGGTTAGCGTAAGTCCGTTTTCTAACCAGAAATCTATTTATTCGGCGGAATCGAATAAGTCCCTACAGAATGCGCAATGGGCCGATCATCGCCTTCGGAATAAATCGTTACTTCTCCAGTTGCTAATGTTTTGCCGAGTTTCAATATTTTACAGACGCCTAGTATGTCTTTGTCAGCTACCGGTTTTCGTAGGAAATTCATGTTCAAACTTGTAGTTACTGCCAATGCAACTAGCCCAATTTCCCGAAGGATTGCAGCGTAAATGGCACAATCCGCCAGACCCATCATTGTTGGGCCGGATACGGTTCCGCCGGGACGTAAATCTCCGGCGTCAACTTTGCGTCTGATAGTCACAGAGCCTTCGTCAAAAGATTCAATTACGAAACTTGCTTGGGGAAATTCCTCAGAAAAAAATGCTTCCATTTCAGTTTTGCTTACAATGCTCAAAATATAACTCCGTCCCCAATATAGCTACGTCTATAGACTTTACTCAGAAAATTCCCACTTCGACAATCTCTCCTTGTCACTTGCTGGCATTTCTCCAAACACCAGCTCTCGGTATGCCTCATCACCATCGACAAACAATTTTAACCAGGCCACAGCCATGCCACCGACTAGGTCGTGCACATCGATATTCGGTGTAAGCCTGTCATCACCAGTATCCGTATTGGCAATGAAGTGATTACCATCCTTGAGCTCGAAATACATTTTCGGAATCTCTTCGGAGAGGCTCTCGAAATGAGGCAAGGCGTGGACGGCTACCGGCGCGATTCGATCAATCTCGCCAGCAATGACTAGTGTAGGAATTGAGATTGCAGAAAAATCGCCGTCCGGTTGCCAAGGGGTGAAAGGAATTGCTGCCTTCAGTTCAGTGCTGTGTGCGTTTGCTGCAATCAAAGTGCCGCCACCTCCCATGGAATGACCCATGATCGCCATGCGGTCGTTGAGGATCTTGCCCCGCAACGTTCCGCCCATACGTTCACCCTCATTACGCAGTACTTCGATTGCGGCCATCAGGGCGTCTGCGCGCAGCGACGGATCGTCACGTAGCTCATTGGTATCAAGCGTCAATACGGCGTAGCCGTGAGAGGCGAGGTGATTGCCCCACCAGCTCATATTCTCCTGCGATTCCACGAATCCGGGCGATATGGCCACACCTGGGAAGTCTTCCCCTTTATTAGCAGGAAAATAAATAGTTGCTGCACTAAATTCGGGCACTGCCGGGTAGCTTGAATAGTAAGCAACCTGGTAGGGCCCAGGGCTTCCCAGCGACTCTCTGGTGATCTCTTGGGCAGTAACGCTTACACAAAGCGATAGAACGAGGGTGAGGGCAAGCAGGTAACGGATTCTAATCGGCATGTCTAATTCCTTCTATTCGCAGCGGTGTGGTGCAAGGACGTTGGAACGGCAATGCTATCGTAAATTTGATACAAGGGGCAGTGTGATCGTGTAATGAGGCGGGGTATGAGCGAGCCGCTCGATGCTTGCAAGCGAAGAGCGCGTGGACTTAATATGAGAGAGCCATTACTCTTTGGCTACTTCGATTGCCAAAAAGAGGCTAGTAGACATGTGCTCTCCGAATTATCAGAAACTAACAAAACTGGCGCTGACGGGGATAAGCTCTCTTTTCTTCACCGTCTTAGTCTCCGCAACCATCGCGCAACCATCTCTACAACTCACATTCGATAGTTTGGGGCCAACAGTTGAGCAATTGCGTTCGGATAGTGGGCGTTACATATACTTCATTGACGACGGAAATGAGAGCGGGACCCCGGTTGTATTCACCGGCGGCCTCGGTACGTCCGTACGCGTAATCAGACTTTTAGATTTTCTAGAAACTATGCGCAGCGATCTGAACCTTAGGTTCATAACTGTCGAGAGAAATGGATTTGGGCAAACCGCGTTTGATGAGACTCTAACCATGGCAGACTACGTTAGCGACGTAGAGCAGGTGTTAGCTCATTTGGATATAGAAAAATTTGCGCTGTTTGGTATCTCTGGTGGAGGACCCTACACGGCCAAAATTGCTGAAAGCAATGCGGACCGTTTGCTGTCCATCCATATGGCGGCCACAAGCCCCGCAATCGGCAACCCTCAACGGTGTAACAACAATGCATCCAGCCCCTATGCCGAGATGTTGCGATATCCAATGCAATTTTTTGGCTTTGAAGAGGATAGCCCACTGCACAAAATCGAAGGCTTTCAAGATACCGCGTTCGATGAAGCGGCACGGGCGCATAATCTGCGCGGCCAATCCGCAGATCCGGCTCCGCTGATGCATGAATTGAGTTTGTACTGTTTTGAAAACGTTATGGATTCGGCGCATATCAGCGTGCCGGTATTTGTCTATGTAGGATTGAAAGATGAAGTCTTAGGGACGGTAAATCCGAGTGGCTGGCTGGCTGCCTACCCAAATTCAGAAGTGCTAGTGAGAACTTATCCTAATGGTGGCCACGATGTGCAATATCGCCATCTCGATCAAATACTCTTGGACATGGCAGGAGCTGGTGACAAGATTCTTGTTTGTGAGGATGGAGTTGAAAAGATGGTTTTGCCAGAGACTATTGAAGTACGAAACCCGGAACTGTTAGGCCTATGTCTTTGGCAAGACTAAGAAGAGTGTTTTGGAGTGGTAAATAAATAGTCCCGTGTCTGTATTAATCGCGAAAACTTTTTATTTCACCACTGGTTAAGCGCGCTTGATAGCTCTTCAGTTCCCGCTTAATTGCCGGCGCCAAAATATAGAGAGCTAATATATTTGGTAATGCCATAACAAAAATTAGTGCGTCGGAAAACTCCAAAACTACATCTAATTGAATCATGCAACCTAAGGCTCCAAATGCACAAAAGAGAATTTTAAAAACTATTTCTTTATTCCTTGACTCTCCTAGTATGTAGGTCCAGCCTTTCAAGCCATAGTAAGACCAGGACAACATCGTCGAAAAGGCGAACAGAATGGCGATGAACGATAGTGGCACGGTAGACCAACCCAGGGTGCTGCTGAATGCTTGAGAAGTGAGTTCTATCCCCTGCATACCGTTGCCGGCCATGCCCGGTTCATAGATGGTTGTAAGAATTACTAGTGAAGTTAGTGTACAAATGACTACTGTATCTATGAACGGCTCCATTAAGGCAACATAGCCTTCAGTTACAGGCTCACTGGTACGTACCGCGGAATGTACGATAGCGGCAGAACCGAGTCCTGCTTCATTGGAAAACGCGGCGCGCTGAAACCCCATAATCATTACACCGAGCATGCCGCCGCTAATAGCGCTTGGGCTAAATGCCTCGGTGACGATCGCAGTAAACGCCCAGGGTAGTTTCTCGGCATTAAGAAGAATGACTAACAGTGCGCCGATGATATAGGCCGCTGCCATAAAGGGGACCAGTTTACTCGTCACTTTAGCAATACTTTTTATCCCACCGATGATTACAGCAGCGACAATGACAGCCAAAGCTAGGCCGAACAACCAACCCTTATCGACAAAGAAACTATTACTGCCGCCGGTGGCAAACACGAATTGCTGATAGGCTTGATTAGACTGAAACATATTACCTATGCCGAGGCAGCCAATGACTATAGAAGCGGCATAAAAATAGGCCATAGGCTTCCCCAGCCATCCCAGATTTCGATCCGCAAGACCCTGTTTCATGTAATACATGGGGCCGCCTGAAATACTGCCATCCGGATTTACTTTGCGGTATTTTACCCCAGCAACACATTCGGCAAATTTCGTCGACATGCCCAAAAAACCCGCAACAATAAACCAAAAGGTTGCTCCGGGACCACCGATGGTGATCGTAATAGCGACCGCGCTCATATTGCCGATGCCTACGGTGCCTGAAACAGCCGTGGTCAGAGCTTGAAAGTGACTAAGCTCGCCACTATGTTCTGGCTTGCTGTAGTCCCCGCGCAGTAAGTGAAAGGCGTGTTTAAAACCTCGCAGATTTAAAAAATTGAAATAGAAGGTGAAAAAAATAGCGGCAGCTATCAACCAAAGAATAATCAGCGGTAGTTGATTGCCAAAAATATTAACCTCGAAGAATATGAACCCAGCGACTGCCTCTGTTATAGGCGTCATCGCCGCATTTATAGTAGCGTCAATTCCTGCCGCGTTGGAGGGTAAGCTGCTTACAAGCAGACACAGACTGGCCAATAATTTAGTAAAAGTTTCTGGCTGCAAGCGTTGTCGAAGTAGGTGTTCTCTATGCGGCTGTTCTATATAATGCGTCATTCTAAGTTCTTTCATTTTATTGAGTAAGATTAGGCCAGTTAATGAGCCACGCACAAGATAAGGCCCTTTTACAAACCATTTCTCCCATAGACGGTTCAGTCTATGTTGAGCGAGCGTTGGCTACCGAGCAAGAGATAGAGCAGTCTATTGCTTTATCGCGCTCAGCGCAAAAACAGTGGCAAACAACAAGTATTGCCGAGCGGGCTTGCATTTGCGAGTTGGCAGTACAGTATTTCGAATCCAATCAAGCGCAGATCGCCGAAGAAATTAGCTGGCAGATGGGACGGCCCCTGGTCTACGGTGGCTCTGAGATAGGCGGCCTTGCGGAACGCGCGCGTTATATGATCAACATCGCCGAAGAAGCCCTAGCTGACGAGCGACCTCAGGCGAAGCCAGGTTTTGAGCGCTTCATTCGGCGCGAAGCTCTAGGGGTGGTCCTTACCGTAGCCCCTTGGAATTATCCCCTGTTAACAACAGTGAACTCGGTGATTCCAGCATTAATGGCAGGCAACAGCGTGCTGCTGAAGCCTTCCGCGCAAACTCCGCTATGTGGCGAGCATTTTGTTAGTGCTTTTCGTCAGGCTGGTCTTCCAGAAGGTGTATTGCAGTGTTTGTATTTGAGCCATGACAGCACCACTAAGATGCTAGGCGATTCGGTCGTAGACTTTGCTTGTTTTACAGGCTCTGTTGCTGCTGGACAAAAAATAGAGAAATCGGCGGCAGGCTCCTTTCTTGGGCTCAGTTTGGAGTTAGGTGGAAAAGACCCTGCTTACGTACGTGCTGATGCAAAGCTGGATGTCTGTGTGAATGACTTAGTAGATGGTGCCTTTTTTAACTCGGGTCAATCTTGTTGTGGCATCGAAAGAATTTATGTAGAGCAGTCACTCTACCCTCAGTTTGTTGAAGCGTACGTGGAACAAGTTAAAAACTACACGCTGGACAACCCACTGTTAGCCGCAACCACATTGGGCCCTATGGTGAGAACGTCAGCCGCTGATTGGGTTCGCCAGCAAACTAGTGAAGCCATAGCTAAAGGAGCGCAGGCCTGCATTGATCCCAGAGAGTTTGCTAACTCTCGAGAGAATTCCCCCTATCTAGCGCCACAGGTATTGCTGGATGTGGATCATAGTATGTCAGTGATGCGCGAAGAAAGTTTTGGTCCGGTGGTTGGTATCATGTCTGTAAAAAGTGACGAGCAAGCATTGCAGCTAATGAATGACAGTGATTTGGGCTTGACCGCATCATTGTGGTCAACCGACCAAGCCGCCGTGGAAGCATTAGGCGATCGCCTCCAAACGGGCACGGTGTTTATGAATCGCTGTGACTATCTTGATCCTGCTCTATGTTGGACGGGCGTTAAGAATACGGGTCGCGGTGCCGCACTTTCCAAGTTTGGTTACTTGCAGCTAAGCCGAGCAAAATCATTTCATCTGAAAACGGTTTGAGGAAGAGTGGTTGATATGAAGATCGGAATTCTAAATGCCGATGCTGTTAAGGCGGAGTTTGTCGCAGAGTTTGGCGAATACCCTGATATGTTTTCACGGCTATTAATGGCAGTAGACCCTGACGTTGAATTTGTCACCTATGAAGTTATGAGCGGGGAGTATCCAACTGATATCGACGAAGTTGATGCTTATCTAATAACCGGTAGCAAACTCAGTGTTTACGACGATGTAGCTTGGATTAATGCACTAAAAGACTTTGTTAGAACGTTGCATGGTGCGAAGAAAAAACTTATAGGGATTTGTTTTGGTCATCAACTCGTCGCCGAGGCGCTGGGTGGCAAAACCCGCCAGGCAAATCAGGGTTGGTGTGTAGGTGTTCATAAGGCGAAATTGACAGTCGACGCTGCTTCTTATGGGCCCGCTGATGTTGAGTTCCAGATCTTGTCAAATCACAAAGATCAGGTAGAGGAAATGCCGGTAGGAGCAAAATTGCTTGCCAGTACTGCTACGTGCCCAATAGCGATGACGCAGCTGGGAGAGCATATTCTCACGTTTCAGGGCCATGCCGAATTTGATAAAGGCTATGCTTTGGGTTTGCTCAATATGCGCAAGAAAATTCTGGGGGAGTCTGTGTACCAAGCAGCCGTGGAAACTTTACCGCAGGGCACAGACAATTCTCAAGTAGCACGCTGGATTTTGGATTTTATGGCGAACTAATAGGGCGTATCACCATCAATGGTAATTCGCTCCAACCTTCGGTGCGCTGGAAAATAATCATTAATCGGTTTGTGCTGTGTACTGCGATTGTCCCAGATCGCAATAGAATTTGGTTGCCACTGAAAACGGCAGGTAAATTCTGGCGTGGTTACATGCTCGAATAGAAATCCCAATAAGGCTTCACTTTCTTTTTTACCAACACCAAGAATACGAGTGGTAAATAGAGAGTTTACAAAAATAACTTTCTTGCCACTTTCTGGGTGCGTGCGAATCACTGGATGTTGAACCGGTGGATTGTCGGCTACTGCTTGGGCCAGTCTCTCCCTTCCACCTGACTCTTCCAGACTTTCTTTAAAGCCATGACTGAAGTCGTGTTCTGCCGTTAGTTCACTGAGAAATTTTTGCATCGCTTCAGATAGGCCATCAAAAGCAGCGGCCGTGCTAGCCCATAATGTATCACCGCCTTGGGGAGGGCAAATCTTTGAATACAGAACAGCACCAAGGGGAGGATGCACACGGAATGTCATATCTGTATGCCAGGCTTCAATCTTGCTTGGCTTCTCAGCAGTGCTCTCCAAAACAGTAATTTCGGGAAAGCCTTCAATTGTGTCGTAGGCCGGGTGGGTTTGCAGGGGGCCAAACGATTCTGCCAATGCCTTGTGCTGAGCAGGGCTGATATCTTGATCGCGAAAGAAGATAACCTGATGCTTGACCAGTAAGCGCCGAATTTCTTGATAAGCATCCGCAGATAAGCCTTGGCCTAAATCCACGCCGTATAGCTCCGCCCCTAGTGCTCCGGCCATAAGTTTTACTGTAAACATGCGGTCCCTCAATATATTTCTAGCTAAAGGGGCATTTTAGACTGCTTTTATCTGACTGCCTAGTTGTTAGCGGAGCTACGACGAGGTAATAACTCTAGTTTTGCCGCCTATCTGACTCTGGAATAATTAGGATCAGAGTAAAAATACAGTACTTTTATGAATTGGACGGTTTCGATAAGTATACTCGACTCCACCTTTTTTCTGCTTATTGTTTCACTTGCTAAGTCCCAAAGCTATCCATTCAGGATCAGTCGCCCGGGATGAAACTGCCACAACAATATACTGTTTTCCTTCATGCATATAAGTCATGGGCGCGCCAGTCGTACCGGCTGACAGATCTATTTCGAATACAGTGTCACCAGATGATTTGTCGAATGCTCTAAATAGCGTTCCCCAACGCCAGGACTCATCATAACCAGTGTCGGCACCATCATAAGAACCGCCACCACCTGGCACAGTTCCGACAACGGCATCACTGCCTTCTCCAACGAACAAGAGTGACTTGGTTACTAGCGGAGCGGGTCGGTTGGGAATTCCTAGCGGAGGAAGATTTAAATTTCTTAACAGGGGGTGGTCACGAGGCCCATCGCCATTCGCTACCGACCATTCCAGTTCTCCTGTATTCATATTCAATGCTGTCACACGACCATAAGGGGGCTTTGTCAGAGGAAGCCCCTGAATCGTCGGTGCGCTCGGTGACCCCTGAGCTATCGTATGGGTCATGGTTGCTGAGTCAGAAGTGGTGAGGGCGATTCCCAAATTACCTGCTTTGGTATAAGAAACAGCAAAGTACATTCCAGTTTCAGGGTCGAAAGCGCCAGTGTTCCAGTTTCCGGCACCCCAGGTGCTGGGCACCGTAAGGGTTCCCTGATTGCCTTCTTCGATCCACGGGGAGGGTGGCGTGTAGAGAGGACCAAGAGTGAAATTATCGATAAGTTCGAGAGCTTGATTATGTAATGCTGGCGTAAATTCAATCAAATCATCAAGTGTTATGCCCTGGCGATCGAAAGCGGGAGGCTTAGATGGGATAGGTTGCGTTGCGGAAGTTGCTTCGCCTTCGACAGTGGATTGAGGAACGGGTGTTTCTACAATTGGCCATACCGGTTCACCATTGGTGCGATCGAACACGTAGACAAATCCGTTTTTGTTCGCCTGCATGACAGCCTTGATGGTGCGACCGTTTACTGTGATGTCACCCAGTATAGGAGGGCTGCCATTGTCGTACTCCCACAGGTCATGATGAATCATTTGAAAATGCCAAATTCTTTCACCAGTTTCAGCATCCAATGCCACAAGACTATTGGCGAACAAGTTATCACCTGGCCGATGACCGCCGTAGTAGGCGGAGGTTGGCGATCCTAAGGGCACATAAACAATGCCGAGCTCATCGTCTGCAGACATACAACACCAGGACCCTATGTCGCCGGACCATTCGGCAGATCCCTCTTCCCAAGTGTCGTAACCAAACTCTCCAGCTTGTGGTACTACATTAAACTCCCACTTAAGCTCGCCAGTTCTAACATCAAAGCCGCGGATATTTTCCGGTGCCGCTTCTTTACGACTGCCGCCATCGCCGGCACCATTTAGAAAGCCGCCTAATACTGCAGTATTACCAATCACCAAAGGAGAAGTAGTAAGCGAAAAGTTATTTGCATTCGCAGCGCTATACGCAAGATTAATCCTGCCCGGTTCCTCGCGACCAAAATCAGGGAAGGGTTCGCCGGTTTGTGGGTTTAAGGCGTAGAGATAGCTGCCTCGCACCACCATGAGTCGTCGATCGATTCCCTGTTGCCAGTAGGCAATGCCGCGGGTACTAATACCTGCCGCTTCCAACAAAGTTGGTTGATAGGGCTCTTGGGTCCAGATTGTTTCACCGGTAGCCGGATCGAACGCTTCCACTAATCCAAAAATATTGGGTGCGTATAAAACGCCATCTATTAGCAGTGGAGTAGATCGCAGGTTTTTCTCAAAACCCATGCCATTGTAATTTTCTCGTAAAGAGGCAGCAGTAGCATCTCTGCGCCACAGGATACTGAGTTGGTCTACATTATCTGCATTGATCTGATCTGCTGGAGAGTAGCGATTGAAATTATTGTCGCCGCCAAAGTAACTCCAATCACCTTCTTCTATGGTCTGTGCTTTAACGACAAGGGGAACTAAGGCAATCGAAACCAAGAAAACGCTCATTTTTTTAATGAAGTGTTTTCTGATAAATTGGTTTTTTATCACCGGCATGACAGCGACCTCTGTAGGAATTCTCACATCAGTGAGCATTAGAAAATGCAGACATTCTTAATAAATGTACTATCCATAAAAATGCTTTTCTATAAAATTACCAATTAATAAAAGTATTAACTAAAAAAGGAGCATAGTGTTGCTGCGAGCCTAGTCGTCAGACGAATGGATTACCCAGATTTTCTCAAAACCATCCGTATCCCAGGTTCCTGTCCATTCCTTGGGCATTGTTATAGCTTCGCCCGCGAGCACTGTCATAATGCTCCCGTCGGAAGAAGTCAGAGTGACACTTCCGCTGAGGAAATACATAAATTCATCGACACCATACGGATCACTGATCTCGAAGCGAGTTTTAGTTGAGCGATACATGCCACTATGAAATTTTCCATCGCTACTCGCCATCGAAGTGACGCTTGCAGTCTCGTGGCCATCTGCGTGTGTAGTTTCTGTTACATCGTCGCGCTGAAATAGCATTCCTGCTGCATCGTCTTTAGTGATTTTGGTGGGGAAGACTGTTTTCGACCCCTGGCTATTCGCAATAGCAGGGAAAAGCAGTCCCACGCAAAGAAATGCAATTGTTAGACTATATTTAAAAGTCATAGTAGTTCCTCATTGTACTTTTTAAGCTAAGAATTGACGCGTTTGGATCGCGTTTTCCCAGTGTTCCGTTTTTTAGGGTGTTTACTGTGGTCCGCACAGCTGGCTAATATTTTTCGTATCCCAGCCTGCCTGCTGTCCCCGGTAATATTGTTCCGCGTTTCGAGCCTGGGCAAGTATGGATTCGGGGATTGCATCTCCCACGACGATTCCCTGCGGCTCTGGCTTGGTGAAGTAATAGCGGGCGTTCATCATTTCATCTGATGATTTAGGTCCCCAACGAACTTCGGCTGTAGGGTCAGGGTTCGCTAGATTTTCAGCGGAGTTGTCAAACCACCAGGTCACATGCATTTTTGCTCCCGCTGGAAGTAATCTCGGCTCATGGTACTCATAGTGGAATTGCCAGTTGAAGTCATAGTCGGGCACCCACAACAGAGTTTCTAGCTCATCTACACCAGGCAGTTCCAGTTCAATCTTTACGGCCTTGCCGCGATAGTGAGAATGAGGAGCCAGCGCCAGCAAGAGAATCTCTTCCTCGATGGTGTGCTCGTGAGTCGCCATGTAGTTGGGATCGCCTGGTGGAATCACAATGTCCATGTTCATTGGAATCGTGTTTTGAACGACGTAATCGATTACATCACCCGGTTCATAGAAGAGGAATCCACCAACGGTGTTATCTTCCACGGCGGTGCCAGGGCCTGGCTGCTTGGCATAGTGCATATTGAGTTCAATAAATGGATCCGAGGGTAGAAGAAATCCCCATCCATCGGGATAGACTTGAGGGCCTCGACCAGGCACGGCTACACCCAGATAGTTGGAAGTCCCGTGGTGCATGGTGGAACTGCCGGGCCGAATCTCTGATGCTTGAGCCCATTGATGCTTGCTCAAATCACCGCCAGTACGGTGCATGAGTATAGTAGGTTGCCAATCTGATGCTTCTTCGCATACCTGCACCGGGTCAGCAAAGGCAACTGTCGCATCGGGCACCCCCATCCACCACAGGGAACCGTCCGGTGCTAGTGTAGGCTCATTCGCCGGTGCACTAAGAGCAAGTTCATCTGCAGTAGGCTGATCGTTGGCATCACCTTCAAGTGCGCCTGCCTCAACCCACCCGATCAGAAGCTGCTTGTCCTCATCAGAGATATAACGCTCGTTCTTGAATGTTCCCTGATGTTGTTGGTGCGCTCCCCAAGGAGGCATTGACCCGTCTTTTAGTCGCAGGGATATCAATGGTGCCCAAATTTTTGCTTCCTCAAAATTCAGGACAGAAAACGGTGCTTGCACGCCGCCCAGATTTGGACCTTCCGGCCGATGGCATTCGGCGCAGTTGCGACTTAATGCATCTAGGGCTTCCCCGTAATAAGTCGGCTCATCTGAGGACTGCGCCAAAGCTCCTGTTGAGGCACTGAGCAGAACTGCTAGCGGAAAGAATATTCTAGTAATCAGATAAAGGTGTTTGTATTGTCTATTCATACTATTTTCCCTACGTTTGATCTGGTTGACTTATTTTCCGTGGTTGGCATGTCAGATGACATGCTGCAGCATGTCATCTGACATGTCAAGGTTTCGGCAATAGCGATGGTTGTTAGAAAAAGAACATTTAGCACACATCCTAACATTGCCTGTAGTAATCAATTATTTATTTCCACTATAGCTTGGGCGATGAAAAAAGTGCTTGGATATCAATATTCGATTTGGAAAACTCTACTGGTGTTAATGCCTTTACGATTTCGCGAGACAACTTAGAGCATGATGTTGGTTGAGATTAAGCTCGAAGATTCTGTTAAATCAGAAGAGGTGGAGAACCTGCAAAAATATTTTGGGAACGAGTTACAGCAAGACAATTGTTGGCATGTAAGACCCAGCTACAAATTAGCGGTAGATGATGCTTAGAGCCTCGCTTTGAAATTTCATAGTAGATTTCTGTTCAATAGGGAAATTATTGTTGTTGCTTCTCAAGATGTCGGGCTGCTCGGAGTATATTTTCCAAGCCATAGTTTCCTTCATGGCAGGCAAATTCATAGAGGGGCTCGCCACCTTTAACCATTGGGAAAGACACTGTCCATGGTTGCTCCCAAGTAGTGTCGTCGGTGACGGTAAATTCATATTGCAATCTATCGTCGGCGATTCTTGTGTAGCGTTCTTCCAAATGTAAATTGGAACCTGAGCGGCGGAAGCTAGATTTTGCTGAGAAGTTTGTTGTCTCAATAACTAATGTTTCACCAATCCAGTGGCCTCGAGCATCGCCATGCCATTGAGTAATGTTATCCGGTATGTGAGGGCGCCCATCGAGGGGAATAATGCGCACGTCATGCACCATCTCAGTGAGAATCATCACTTCATTGGCAGTCTGAACTATTTGAATATTATTATTGTAGGGTTGTGGGAGCATTCCCTGAGGCATGCCCCAGGTAAGGCAACGCTCATTCAGACTACGATCAGTCCAACTGTCGGCGGAACCTCTGCTTCCACGGAGTTTTTGCTCGGCTGCAGCGCGCTCAACGGCAGCTTGTGTGTAGGCTGGAATGCGTCCGTTCGGTGGGTCGACGACTAAAGACGTTTGTCCGGTTGCCAGAACGCTTGAGCCATAGTCCAAGTCTTGCGGATCATGCACTGTTATTCCAGTGCGTCGGGCATCCAATGGTTTGCCATCCTCTCGAGCAGCGCTTGCCTTTTCGTAAGCAATTATTTCTTCTGCCGTGAGAAAAGCTTTGTCCGCGAAACGTTCAGGCCTTTCTAAGGGTGTAATAGTGCGTCGATCCCAGACACCTTGGATATCCGGATGCCCCCAGGGAGTTTTACCTGCGGTGAACACACGGCTGTCGACAGTTTGTGCCCACCCTAGCTGGGGAGTGAAAATCAGGACCAGTAGAGTGGCAGTAAGGAGATTCGATCGTTGTTCCAGCATAATTTATCTCGGCTCTAATTAATTGCTGCATTCAATCCTGTTCGTCAACTAGAATTGTTTTTCCGGTTGCCATATTTTGCATCGGCCATTCCGATAATGGCGTCATAAATCTCATCAGCCTCAACGCCCCACTTTTGGATTTCGCCTCGTAACAGCCTCGACCCTCTGAGCATCAACATAATTGCCAATACTTCTGCTCGCGGTGTCTCACTTTGGAGATCTGCAAGCGCCTTCTCTAATACATTAATGTACGTATCAAAGATCTCAGCCTGCAGCTCCTCCATTATCGGTTCGACCTGGGCCATCGCGTACAACTGTGGGAGCAAATTCCCCGATTGAAGCGCAGAACCAGGAGCATCTTCTAGAACAAGCCGCATGAAACCTTGGAGGGTCGGCGGCCTGTCCTCGTGAACCATGGGCGCCCAATACTGGGCGTAATGATCAAGTATATAGACGTTCAGTGCACGCAGCATGTCTTCCCAAGTGCTGAAATGATATTGCAGTGCACCCAGTGTTATGCCGCTGGCACGCGCCAGAGCTCGCATCGACAGCTTGCCGTAGCCTTCTGCTGCAATGATCTCGACCGCTTGCTGGAGAATTTGTTGTTTGCGATCAGGACCAGCCTGTTTTTTCCGTTTGACATGTTTTTCTTGCGTTTGATTTGATCGATTTGATTTTCCTGCGTTTGATTTGATTGACATAATTTCCTGTGTTGACATGTCAGATGACATGCTGCAACATGTCATCTGACATGTCAAGGTTTCGGGAATAGCGGTGGTTGTTAGAAAAAGAACATATAACTCACATCCTAACATTTCTCGGATTAATCAATTAATTATTTCCACTATAGGTTGGCCCATGAGAAAAATACTTGGATATCACTATTCGAATTGGAAAACTCTGTTTGCGATATTGCCTTTGTGCCTGGTCGGATTTTCTGCGGCTCAGGAATTTCAGGCACACCCTTCAACTCAGCTGCCATCAAGATTAGTTACACTGGATATCTTGAAGCAGTGGGAGAGTGAATTATCCAACTGGGGACGTTGGGGGCCTGATGATCAGCGTGGCACGCTGAACCTGATTACTCCGGAAAAAACGCGCCAGGCTGCTGATTTGGTACTGACTGGCGAGACAGTCACCTTGCAGCATTTCATCCTCGAAGAGAAGACTATTGATAGTCAGGCATATGGTGACTACGAGCACTGGATGACCAATCTCGAACTGATTGACGGGAAAGTTACACCGGTGCGAGTTAAAGATGGGGAAGAGCCCAACTTCGCCATGGATGGAGTGCAGTTTGAACTGCACGACGGCATGATGTCCCACGTCGATGCGCTATGCCACTACCGCACTGAAGTAGATGGTGAATATGTCATCTTCAATGGCTATCCACAAAACCTGACTTCTTCGGGATGTGAAGACCTGGCAATCGACCGCATGGGAACCTCCTATGTTACCCGTGGAATTTTGGTAGATATGCCATTGATGCGAGGGGTGGACTGGTTGGAGCCCAGTACTCCTATTTATGTGGAAGACCTGGAAGCCTGGGAAGAATTTGCCGGCGTTAAAATCGGCAGTGGCGATGCCCTGTTTATTCGCGGTGGCCGTTGGGCTCTGCGCGACGCCAAAGGCCCATGGGCCTATGGGCAAGGCGGTGCCGGTCTGCATGCATCGGTATTGCCCTGGTTGAAGGAACGTGACATCGCCATACTGATAAGTGATGCAGCGAATGATGTCCAACCATCCGGTGTAGCAGGTATTGGAAGGCCCGTTCATCAGCTCACCCAAGTAAATCTGGGTTTACCCATTGTTGACAACGGTTATATGCAAGAGGTCGCCGAAGTTGCCGAGCGTCTGGGCCGGTGGGAATTCATGACTTCGATTCAGATTAACCCCATAAAAGGCGGCACTGCCAGCCCGTTTAATGCTCACGCCACGTTTTAAGCATGCGCCATATTTAGGAAAACCACGCAGCGCTTTGAGTATCAGTTCGTCATCAGCTTATGCCGCTGACGAACTGATTCGGGTCTGCTGCTGTTGCTTATGACACCCCTATTCGGAACAAGAAAGGATGGAGCTATGACATCACTGTTACTATTTAACACTCTATTTGACGCCCTATTTAAAAAAGCTGGCCAGATAAAGTTTCTGTTCTTTATGGCGGGACTGTTCGTCGCGACGACGGGCAGTGCAATCGCGCAATCATCTACGGCAGAAGCGGAATTATTAGCGGTGCAGCAAGAACGATTCGAAGCAGCGATTTTCAAGGACATCTCCAAACTCGAGCAGATGGTGGCCGAGGAAGTGCGTTACTGCCACACCACAGGTGCAGTTGATACCAAGGCCTCTTATCTGGAAACGGTAAGGACAGGAGGAATCGGCTGGCTGGAAGTTAATCCCATCGGCATGGAAGCTCGCATCTATGGTGATGTAGGTATCATCGCTGGCGAAGTAAAACAGAAGATCACTGTGGGTGGAAGGGCTGAGCCTATCGATATGCACATTCGGACAATAGATGTTTACGTAAAACGCGGTGGGCGCTGGCAACTCACAGAATTTCAGGCATCAAATGTTCGGTAATGATTGAGCAAAGAAAGCTCAAAATCAAACAAGACCTTAATAGGAAATTTGGCATGAAACGTTTATTTACTTTAACAGCAGCTACATTTTTTGCAGTGGTCAGTATTTTCACCAGTGCGCAGGAACTGGAAACTTTCGTGCGTTATTCGCAGAACGCAGGTGAGATTTCCTGGGGTATGGTACACGGCGACGAAATCTATGAATTGGCGGGTGCGCCTTATAACACGATGGATCACACTGGGGTTAAATTCAATCGTAGTGAGGTCAAACTTGAGGCACCGGTCGAGCCGTCTCTGGTGTTCATGACAGGGTTCAACTTCCTCAGCCACATCAGCGGAGACCCGGCTGAAATTCCTGCCCTTTTCACCGTTCCCGCAAATTCAATAGTTGGTCCTGAAGATCCAATCGTACGACCCATAGGATCTGGGAACTTGCACTACGAAGCAGAAATGGCAATCGTGATAGGTAAGCGCGCCGAGAATGTGACAGTGGAAGAAGCTGGCGATTACATTTTTGGGGTAACCGCTGGTAACGATGTCAGCGAACGCGCCTGGCAGGCTGGCGACTTTCAAGTTGTGCGTGCAAAAGGATCACGCGGATTCAATGCAGTAGGACCGGTACTAGTTAAAGGAGTCGACTACAAGAACGTCCAAATCACCGGCCGCCTAAATGGCGAGGTCGTGCAGGGGGGGAACTCTTCTGATCTGATCTTCGACATGGAAGAAATGGTCAGTTATATATCTCAATATTTCACGCTGGAACCCGGCGATATGATCTGGTCCGGCACCATGGGCGCCACCCAGGCAATGGTTCCGGGTGATGTTTACGAAGTCGAATTATCAGACGTGGGTATATTAAGAAACGAAGTTGTACAAGCCCAATAACCCCAGAGTTATCAACGGAGGATTTCATGTTACAGCGCCGTAAATTTCTCAAATTCCTGGCTGCCAGTCCCTTAATTACCAATTATTCTGCGTTTGCGCAGGAAGTAGAAGAAACACTTGGGGAGCGTCTCACCGATCCGTCGGAGGTGATCAATGTCTGGGAGATGGAAGCAGTAGCCCGCTCTAAAGTGCCACCTGCGCATATGGGGTTTCTGTCTACGGGCACGGACAGTGATGGCACTTTAAGGGCAAATCGTGAAGGGTATACGCGGTTTCAGATTCGGCCCAAACGGTTAGTGGATGTGAGTAACATCGACCTATCGGTCAATGTACTTGGCGCCGAAGCCGACTCGCCGATTTTTCTTTGTCCCGTTGGCGGTCAAGGGGCTTTTCATGGCGATGCAGAATTGGCAGTTGCCAGGGCGGCAAAGGCCAAAGGTCAGCAGATGATTTTGTCGACCATGGCTACTACATCTATCGAGGCGGTAGCAGAAGCTCGTGACAACCCACTATGGTTTCAACTGTATGCCATGGATGCCATTGGTACTTGGGAAAATAGTGAAATAATGCTGAGAAGAGCAGAAGCCGCAGGTTGCACGGCAGTAGCCCTAACAATTGATCTACCTGCAATCGCGCGCAACACAGAAACCCAAACGATCATGACACGGGAAGATGAAAGGGACTGTGAAGTTTGCCACTCAGTGATGCCGAGGAAGCCAGCCCTGCAAGGTCTCAATTTTAGCAAAATGGGTACCTTCAATCCTGCTATGACGTGGGATGTGATTGGCAAGATAAAAGAAGTAACCAACATGAAGGTCCTTATTAAGGGTCTCGAAGTAGATTCTGATGCAACACTAGCTGTCCAACATGGCGCTGATGGCATCATCGTATCCAATCATGGCGGCCGTGCGACAGACACTGGACGAGGCTCTATCGAATGCTTGCCAGAGGTTATCGCTGCAGTGAATGGGCAGATTCCGGTCATCGTCGATGGGGGTATTCGTCGCGGGACCGATGTGTTTAAAGCGCTGGCATTGGGAGCATCTGCGGTAGGAATAGGCCGCCCTTATGTCTGGGGCTTGGGTGCCTTTGGTCAGGCGGGTGTAGAACGGGTTCTGGATATGTTGAATCGTGAATTGATAATTACTATGACAGGAAGTGGCACTCCCGCCATCGCTGACATTGGCTCGTCCAGTGTTCTGCATGTGGGTCATAGAGTGCCGCATGGCACTTTGGGTAGAGAAATTCTTTAGCGAGGGAGTAGTTATTTCTTTGCCTGCTCGCTGCGTCAGTTACCTTACGAGCGGTAGGTAATAAATCTTAAAGATTCTGGCTTATAAAATGATGAGGAGATCGACTATGCGTAGCTCAACCAAAAACAATCTGTTCTTTGTCGCTTCATTGACTCTGTTGTTTTCAATTCCCGGTGTTAGTTGGAGTCAAGAGCAGGAGCACCCAGGTGCACAAGTGTTTGCTGAAAACTGCAGTGCTTGTCACCAGTCGGCAGCTAATATTGGCGACAGTGAAATTGCTCCCTCTCTGGAAAGTCTTCAAACACTTACCGCCGCGAACATTGAATTTGCCGTCAATGAAGGCGTCATGTACGTCCAGGCTTCTGTATTGAGTAATAGGGAAAAATCTCAAATAGTTGATTACTTGGCAGCAGCAACAGATGACAGCTGGTTAGAGGCCACGCTCTGTGCTGAGGGAGTAAATACTGTAGATCTTACAGGCGATGTAGCTCTGGCTCGCCTCGGTGTAGATTATTCAAGCACCCGAAACATGACGGCAGAACAAGCCGGTCTTGCAAAATCTGATTTTGCAAATCTTGAGCTGGCGTGGGCCTTAGCTTTTCCAAATGTAAGTGGCTTGCGTGCGTCTCCGGTGATTGTGGGTAACACTATTTTCTATTCTGCAACGGGTTCAAGAAAAGTTCTGGCTCTGGATACTGCTAGTGGTTGTACAAAATGGGTTTTTGAATCTCCCACTCGCTTACGTTCATCACTGACCTATGGCGAGCTAGGTGATTCCGGGCTTTTTGCGATTGTGTATGGAGATGGAGAAGGATTCGTCTATGCACTCAATGCCCAATCAGGGCAATTGCTTTGGTCACAGGACGTTCGCAGTCATGGGCGAGGGATTCGGCTGACTGGCGGTATGGTGTTACATGAAGATCGAGTGTATGTGCCGGTTTCTGCGTCTGGTGCAGCGCAAGCTGTGACACCGAGCTTTGAGTGCTGTGTAGGGCATGGTGAAATTGTTGCATTGGATGCCGCCACAGGTTCGATCGAGTGGGTATATCACACCATGCCGGAAGCTGAATATACTGGCGAACGCAATTCATTGGGTGTGGCTTTGCGTGGACCGTCTGGTGCGCCAATCTGGTCCACACCGACAATCGATGAGAAACGTGGGTTGCTCTATACGACCAGCGGAGAAAATACTTCTCATCCAGCTACTGTCACCAGCGATGCAGTAATAGCACTCGATTTGGAATCGGGCGAACAACGCTGGGTATTTCAAGGATTGTGGAATGATGTCTGGAACATAGCTTGTGGGCGTATTGCAGGTCCAAACTGCCCTAACCAGCAGCCAAGCACTTTGGCAGATAAGGACTTTGGCGGGTCAGCAATTCTAATCGAAAGAGAAGAGGGCGACATGCTTCTGGCAGGTCAGAAAACAGGCGATGTTTGGGCGCTTAATCCCGATACCGGTGCGCTCATTTGGAATCAGCGTATCGGCACTGGTACCACTTTGGGTGGCAATCACTGGGGAATTGCCAGCGATGGGAATAGGGTCTACTTACCTATCAATGATCCAGGCAGCGCCCGTGGAACTTATGTGCCTAGACCGGGTGTGTATAGTTTCTTTGTTGATACCGGCGAGGCAAGTTGGTATAGAGAAGAAAAAGCGGATTGTGAAAATCGCTCAGAACGGTTACGCGGGTGTGAATCGCGCTACGGCCACTCAGTGACGCCGCTGTTGGTAGATGGTGCCTTAATTACGGCAACTCTTGATGGTCGACTGATGATTCTAGCAGGTGACTCCGGTGAAGTTCTGTTCGAGTACGACACGGTACGAGACTTTGCGACTGCGAATTTAGTGCCAGGTTTGGGTGGATCGATAGATGCCCATGGTATTGCCGCCGGTGCTGGTTTCTTGTTCGTGAACTCCGGATACGGTCGCACCGGGACTGCAGGCAATGTTTTGTTGGCATTTAAGCCAACAGCTAGATCAGATAGAGAGACAGAACAATAAAAATCTTAAAGTACGCTTTACAAACAATCGGTATCTTGTTGCTGATTCCGGCGTTAGCCATAGCTACAGCTCGCTTTGAGAACCGTAGCGCTGATGGCCCGAGTAGGCTGTTTCCCGGCGGGGAGCTGCTAGCGGGAGAGCTTTACATGGGTCCGGAGCCGGACTGGAGTTTTACGGATGAAATTCCCCTGGTTGAATTACAGTTGATTGACCCGCTCAGCTCACGCTTGATGTATATCATGGAGAATGGAGGAAAGATTTACGTCGCTTCAAGTTACATGAGCACCTTCCTGGGGAGACTGTGGAAAAAATGGGCCGTGCAGGCCGAAGAGGGAGACGGTGCCGTAGTTATACGTCTGGATGGACTCCGTTACGAGAGACAGCTTGTGCGAATTACAGAAGGACCGGAATTAGGAGGCGTGGTGGCGAAGATGACTTCAAAATATAACTCGCCTACCACTGAAAAATCGATCGAAGGCGGTCATACCTGGATATTCGAGTTGGCACCAAAAGGGAGTTGAACATGGAGTTTAAAAAATATCTGCTTTTGTGTCTGGCGGTAAGTGTCTTAACAGTGGGTACCGTCGCTCTAGTACCTGGAGCCTCTGAAAACATCGAGCAAAGATTATTGGCATTTCTGTCTGCGAATGCCAGGGGTGGATAGATTCAAATTATCAAACTTATGGAATATGGCAATTTATCAACACGGCGAATTGAAATGTCAGCGTGGCATGAGGGTGGACCCTCTAAAGTTCGGGAACTGGATTCCTCTAATGCTATGGCAAGACACCAGCGCAAACATTCTTCATTCGCTTTTCAAAATGAGTTAAATGAAGAATCTCTTAATTTTCAATGTAGGGTAATGAGAAAAGATTCAAAAATGAAAAAACAGCAAGCCAACGAAAACCTAATCATGAAATCGATGTTCTATCTAATATTTGTATGTCTGACTTTGCTCTCTGCTCCAGTCGTTGCTGATCCCGAAAAAACGCAAGTAATAATTGTTGGTGCAGGCATAGCAGGCTTAGCCGCCGCTAAAGATCTTCAAGACTCAGGCTATAGCGTTATCGTTCTCGAGGCAAACAATAGAATAGGCGGAAGAATTTATACAGACAGATCCTTAGGATTTCCATTAGAGATAGGCGCAAACTGGATTCACAGCAATCAGTTAGAAAGCAACCAACTAATGTCTCTAAAAAAAGAGTTAGATCTGAAAACAAACATAAGCACCCTAGACCCGCTGGATTTTAAAATATTTGATAAAGACGGGAAAGTCATAACTTTATCAGAAGAGGATTATGAAAAGATCGAATTTAGGATAGGATTAGTTGCCTACATTGCTTCATATATCAAGCCTTCCTCAACCTTAGGAGAAGTTATAGATTTCTTAAAAAAGTTAGGCCTATTGTCATTTGCGCCAGATGCTGTTCTTAAAGCCTTTCTCCAGCAGCTCGAACTGGGCGCTGCAGAAGATGAAGAAAATATACCAATTGGCGTACTAATATCAGAATCAGCATATATGGAGGATGCCGGAGAAGACGAAGAGGTTTTCGGCGGATTTGATCAATTCACGACTCATCTATCCAAGAATCTTGACATTAAGCTGAAAAGCCCCGTTTCCAAAATTACATATTCATCTGATGGGGTAAAAGTATTTACAAATCACAAAACCTATATCGCTGATGCAGTGGTTGTGACTGTTTCTCTTGGGGTTTTGCAAAAAGGCCTGATTGAATTCATTCCTAATCTGCCAGTGGAAAAGAAGGAAGCTATTAACAACATAAGCTGGGGGAGCGTAAATAAAGTAATACTTAGATTTCCATATAACTTCTGGGGGCGTGTAGAAAATTTCTTTATAGAGAGAGAGGACAGGCACGCCTTCACTACTTGGTTTAGCAGTGAGGTAATGGTAAATGAGCCTGTAATTTATTCTTTCTTTTCTGGAGAATTCGCCAGAAATATGGAAACAAAAACAGACAACCATATCGTAGCAGAAGCTATGAAATCTCTGAAAATAGCATATGGGAATGAAATTCCTGAACCGGAAGCGCATCTAATTTCAAGGTGGGGATTGGAGCCATACATACTGGGATCTTACTCAGCGCCTGGGCACAACCAAGATGACTCCAAACTGCGAGCCGAATTAGCCAATCCAATTCAAAATAGAATATTTTTTGCCGGTGAGGCAACAAGTGTCCTAGAGTATGCACTTACACATGGTGCTTTAAATACAGGGCTAAGAGAAGCTAAAAAAATAAAGAAAATATATCCTTTGGCAAAATAGTCTTCCCCCATAACGGATATCGAAAGATCAGTATAGGTAAAATATTTTTTCAGATAGCACTACATAAATTTAAAGTGGAAATTTTGTGAAATATTTTTCAATCAAAAATACTATAGAGTACTTCTCATTTGGGTTGATGAAATAAAGAAGAGCAAAGGATATACAATAAAAAACAGTACAAAGACGAAGAAAGTCTCTCTGGCAGTCACAAATCTTAAAAAAATTTAGATTCGATTGCTAGAGTTGCGAACTTTACTCTGCTGCTACTGAACAATCGATCGAAGGCGGTCATACCTGGATATTCGAGTTGGCACCTAAGGGGGTTGAACATGAAGTTAAAAAACTATTTGCCTTTGTGTCTGGCTGTAAGTGTCCTAACAGTGGGTACTGTGGCTCTGGCACCTGGAGCCTCTGAAAACGTCGAGCAAAGATTATTGGCATCCTTAATTTCCAACAACTCTATAGCGAAGACCGAATACGTAACGGTAGAGCTGGAGATGGATATCAACAAATCAGCCGAACAAGTCTGGGCAAAAGTCGGTGAGTTTTGTGATATCACTGACTGGATGGGTCTTCCTTGCGAATACATCCAAGATGCTTCGTACCTTGATATGAGATGTCTCGAATCATGCCGACCAGGCAGCTAAGAATGTGGATATCGAAGGACGAATAACCACGTTCTCGAATGCGTTGCAAAGCATCAAGGAGTTTGCTGAAGCTGACTAGTCGGGAAACCCCAACGACAGATTACGGAAGTTAACTATAGAGAATCAATCTAAGGGGATTAAAGGGGACGGAGGAATTTATTTTTGTACAGTTGATCAAATTTAAATCCATCCGCCCCTTTTATTTACTGACACATAATAAAAGGTTTTCAGCATGCCCAATCGACGCGATTTTCTCAAAACCTCTCTGGTGACACCCCTTGTGTTTTCAGGCAGTGACGCCTTTTCTCAGGCCGCTCCCGCGGGGGAGATGCTGTTCGCTATGCATCAAAGCACCTCACGCGCCGCCGGATTCAGGGGGTCGCTGGAAGGCTGGTCCCGCGCCGGCATCGAGTACGTCGAGCTCAACGGTGGAATGCTTGACGAATTCCTTTTGAACGATACGTTGCTAGGCGCGCGGGCGCTACTCGACGATCTCGGCATGACGCTGGTCTGTGCCTCAACGGGCCTGCCCGACCTGTGGATTCCCGGGCCGGAACGTGGGGCATCCCTGGAGGAATGGCGCAGGCGCTGCGATCAATACGCGACCCTGGGGTTGGATAAACTCTATTCGGCATCCGTTACCAGCCGCCCGGTCAGTGCGGAGGATTTCGCAGCAACACCTGCCAGCGTTCGGGAAGCCGCTGACATCGCTGCCGAATACGGTCTCACCTGTATGATCGAGTTCATGCGCACCTCGACGCATATTGCTACCCTGACCTCGGCACTCAGTATGACCCGGGCTGCGGATCACCCCAACCTTCAAATGATGATCGACTTTTTTCATTTCTGGTCCGGGCTGAGTAAGCTGGAAGATCTGGACCTGCTCGAACCGGGAGAATTGGCCCATTGTCACTTTCAAGACCTGCTGGACGCGCCGAGGGAATTAACTAACAACAGATACCGGGTAATTCCGGGGGACGGTATCGCACCGCTGGATGCGATTATCCGCAAACTTGCCGACAAGGGTTACACCGGCGCCCTGTCGGTAGAGCTGTACAGGAGTGAAATCGTCAACGGCGATCCTTTCTCTGTTGCAACCGAAATCAAGGAGAAGGCTGAAAGTGTGATGAGGGCGGCAAAGGTCCTTTAGGCACATCTCTTGCTCAGGATGAATCCGTAAAAAGCCGACTCTCGGCAGCGCCCGGCACTTAGCAAATTGAAATGCAAGGGGTAAATGAAAGGGGTCAGAGTAAAAATACAGTAGTTTGGGATGGGATGGAAAAGAGTCGGTGCCCAAGGGAGCAGTAGTTGGAAGGCCTCAATTGCTGATCAAATTTTCTTATTTGGATTCAGCTAGAGATGCTTTTCGACCGATAAGTTTGTCCAGCACGTTAGTTCAGTGCACATAAGAAAAGGGAGCTGGCCTCGAACCAACGACACGAGGATTTTCAGTAGACAGTGCGACCGATTCGTTAACTGAATCTATGAGTTAAAAGCGCGAAATCAGAGTGTGCTAAGAAGTGTGCTAAGGGGGAGAATAGGGGACAGACCGCATTTTTCGATATCGAAAAATGCGGTCTGCGCATTAAATTCCTAGTGCTGATGATGTAAGAGGTTTGATCGATCGTCTGGTCCGGATTCAATAGCGAGCTGGGTTCCTCGCTAGATGCGTTCCGGCAGCGGTAGTTCTGTATTGTAGACCACCTGCTTAACGGCAAAACTCGACTGGATATTGGCGACCCCGGGTATGCGTGTGAGCTTGTCTGCCAGGAAGCGCTCGAAAGATTGTAGATCGGGCACGACTATGCGCACCAGGTAGTCGCTGCTACCGCTCATTAGGTAGCACTCCATCACCTCGGGATTGCTACGTATGCTGGCTTCGAAATCCTCCAGGTGGCTGCGCTCTTGGCGCTCCAGTGAAATGTTAATAAAGATGGATATAGGCAGGCCAACTGCGCCGGCATCAACGATTCCCGCATAACGTTTAATCACCCCAGCTTGTTCCAGTGCCTTAACCCTTCTCAGGCAGGGAGCGGGTGACAGACCGATCGCGTCTGCTAGGTCGACATTGCTCATGCGAGCATTATTCTGGATGTGATGCAGAATCCTGTAATCGGTGCGATCTAACTCCATAACGCAATATTATTCCAATATATTTAATTAAATTTTATTAATATTGCTCATTAAACCAGCTCCTGCGCACTATTTGCAATAAATAATTTTGCTGGCTCCGTATACTATCGCCTTGATATTTGCATTTGGAAACCGAAATCATGTCAGTAAAAAGTCTGCACAGCTTCAGTGAAGAGTTAGCGGAAGACCGCCAAGAGTGGATCGAGGCGCTGGACAACATTTATCGGGAACATGGCGAAGCGGGAGTGCGCGATATTCTCAGGGTTCAGCAAAACCATGTGCTGAATCGCGGCATTGCGCTCAGCGAAGCTACACTGAACACAGCTTATGTGAATACCATACCGCTCTCTGAGCAGTCCGCCTACCCGGGAGATATCGCACTGGAGAAACGTATTGAGAACATCATTCGCTGGAATGCTATGGCGATGGTATTGCAGGCAGCGGATGCGGGATCCGGGGTCGGTGGGCATATCGCAACTTATGCCTCGGCGGCGACCATGATGGAAGTGGGTTTTCAACATTTCTTCCGCAATCGTACAGAGTCCTATGGCGGCGATATGCTCTTGCCTCAACCCCATGCAGCGCCGGGAATTTATGCCCGCGCGTTTGTGGAGGGCCGACTGAGTGAAACCCAACTTAAGAATTTTCGTCGTGAACTAAAGCCTGAGGGTGGTCTATGCTCGTATCCACATCCGCGCTCAATGCCCGACTTCTGGCAGATGCCCAATGCCTCTATGGGCCTCTCCACGCCCGCCGCAATCTATCAGGCTCGCTTTGCAAAGTATCTGGAGAACCGGGGTCTCAAGCAAAAAAACGGTGGCAGAATCTGGTGCTACATTGGCGATGGTGAATCGGATGAACCAGAAGTGCTTGGCACCATTAATATCGCTGCCAGGGAAAAACTGGACAACCTGGTATTGGTGATTAACTGCAATTTGCAGCGTCTGGATGGCCCGGTGCGGGGTAATGGAAAGATCATTCAGGAATTGGAGCGCAGTTTCCGCGGTGCCGACTGGAACGTAATTAAAGTGATCTGGGGCAGTGGATGGGACGGCCTGCTGGCGCAGGATGATCAAGGAATCTTACGTCAGCGCATGGAAGACTGCGTCGATGGCGATTATCAACGTTACTCGATTTTACCCGGTGACGCTCAGCGCGAACATTGGGTAAAAAGCAATCCGCAACTTGAGCAAATGATGAACTCACTTAGCAACGAAGAGCTACGTGAGATCAAGCGGGGAGGGCAAGACCCGAAAAAAATATTTGCAGCCTATGAGCGCGCACTGGAGACGACAGATAAACCCACCGTCATTCTAATTAAAACGGTTAAAGGCGATGCCATGGGCGCGTCGGCTCAGGGCCGCAATACGGCTCATCAGAAGAAAAAACTGAATGCGCAGGAGCGTTTGCAGCTGGCCAGAGACTACGGCATTCCACTGGATGAAGAAGCCATAAAACGCGCGGAATTTTACCGCCCGGATGCAGACAGTGATGAGATGCAATATTTGCAATCTCATCGACAGCAATTAGGTGGTTTCATGCCTGAGCGCAAAGTCTCCTGTGCTAATTTGAAAACGCCTGAGCTGTCAGCATTCAAAACATTTCTTGAGAGTACTGGTAAAAGACAAGTCTCTACTACGATGGCGATGGTGCGTATGCTCAGCCTATTAATGAAAAATGGCGAAATTGGCAAATATGTGGTGCCAATTGTGCCGGATGAGGCACGTACCTTCGGTATGGATGGCTTGTTCGAAGTAGCAGGAATCTATTCCCCAGAAGGTCAGAATTACACCCCTGTGGATTCTGATAGCTTGATGTCCTATCGCGAAGCCAGCGACGGTCAGATATTGCAGGAAGGCATTTGTGAATCCGGTGCCATAGCCTCTTTTCAAGCAGCGGGAACGGCCTATGCCGTGCATGGTGTGCCAACAATCCCGTTTTATATATTCTATTCCATGTTCGGTTTTCAGCGCGTCGGCGATATGATCTGGTCGTGTGCCGATATGATGTGTCGCGGGTTCTTATTGGGCGGTACGGCGGGTCGCACCACCCTCAATGGAGAAGGCTTGCAACATGAAGACGGCCACTCCCACGTGCTCGCATCAACGGTACCGAATTTAAAAAGTTACGACCCAGCCTTCGCTTATGAACTTGCGATAATAATTCGAGAAGGTATTTACCGTATGTATGAGCAACAGGAAAATATTTTTTACTACCTGACTCTCTACAACGAGAATTACCTGATGCCCTCCATGCCAGATGACGCGGCTTGCGCTGATGGCATATTAAAGGGCGCCTATTGCTGGCGCCGCAGTGACTGTGGCGGCGAGCCGGTTCACCTCATGGCTAGTGGTTCCATAATGCAACAAGCTCTTGCAGCTTCCGAAAAGTTGCAAGAACTCGGCTACGCTGCTCACATTTGGAGTGTAACCAGTTATACCGAACTGTGCCGAGAAGCCGAGGCCTGTGAACGGCACAATCGGCTACAGCCATTGGACGCTGAACAAGAACCTTACCTGCGTGCCCTGTTTTCTACTGAAAGCGGCCCCGTAATTGCAGTGTCCGACTACATGAAAGCCTTACCCAATAGCATCGCCCGCTGGATGCCAAAGAATTTTACCTGCCTAGGTACCGACGGTTTTGGACTGTCTGAGTCGCGACCTGATTTGCGCGATCATTTTGAAATCTGTCACCGCCATATCATCCATGCCGCTATGGTTGGTCTTTATCGCGATGGCAAGATAGACAAAGCAGCATTGAAAAAGCAGATGAAGGAACTGGGCATCGTCGGTGACAAGTTGGATCCCATGGTTCGCTAAATTGCGGATTCAATTTTTACGTTATCAAAATATTTTGGAATAAACAGATATATCTTTCGATTTTCGAAAAATTCTGCTTGAAATCAATACAGGTTAATTTTCAGTTTCGAATTCTGACGACTTAGCAGATAAAGATGTCGCTAAATAGAACGGGTGTGGAAAAGGGTAAGACTTATTTTTAGTATATCGGTAGCAGGTAGATGTTCGCATCAATTTTGCAAGTAACAAGGTTTGAGTTTGACCAAAAGAAATAAGGGGCAGAGTAAAAATTTAGTAGTTTTCAAGAATCTTAGCCGGACTGAAAAAGGGGTTGGCTAAGCAGCGGCTCCGTAATATCTAGGCAGGCTCATAGAAGAGCAGGGCTGCCAACGGTAAAAATATTTTAGATATCACATTCTTAGTTATCAAATATAGGTGCTTGTATAGCTTGTTCATATAATTCTGCCTTTTAATCTTTAAGCTGCTTATTTTTTGTTGTTACGAATGTTTTGCTGAATTTGAACCTGTTTCTCAACTAGATTTGGTTTTTGGTTTGCCGTACTTTGCATCGGCCATTCCGGTAATGGCGTCATAAACCTCATCTGTATGCCGATCGTCCGGGATTGGCGTTTCCTTCAAAGTTGTCGATGCGATAGTTGGGCTTGTAGACTAATGAGTCAGCGAATAAATTAGATAGTTAATACCTAGCTGATATGCCGAATTCGCATACTGTGTGGGATACCATTGATCGAAGGTGTGCTCCCAGCCATCGCCCATGTCTGAGTTCCAATTGATAAGCACCATGACGCGACCGTCGTCATCTAGGATGGCGTGATTGCTAGCGCTGTCCATTCCGGCTTGCCCGAAGCCTCTTCTGCCACCACGTCCGGGAATCATCTGCGCACCATCGATGTCGTAGAAGGTGTGATAGATCTCATGGCTGGAGTCTAGTTGGATTATTTCGCGGTCTGGAAATAACTTGGAGAAGTCCTGATAGAAGGCATCCCATTGTTGCTCTCCCCAGAAGTCGTCGACCAATAAGAAGCCTCCGCGCAGTAAATATTCTCTGAGATTCTCGGTCTCTTTTGGGGATAGGGAGATGCCGCCGTTGCGTCCCATCTCCAAGGCATACAAGAAAGGGTAGTTGAAGATTTCATCGTCGTCGAAGCGCAGCACGATGGGTTTTTCCATCACTCGTACATTCGATAATCGTGCCACGCCGCGCAGGAAGTTCTCGTCTGCAGCCGGGAAGTCAGTTGCCCAGGGACCGCCATAGAAGCCACCGCTGTAGTAGCTGTCGTATTGAATACGTACGAAGGCAAATTCTCCGCCGATGTCATAGAGATCGGGCTGATTACTTTGCGCGAGCACGCTGATAGGCGAGGCCGTAAGTAGGAGAATGAGAAGAAGAATGCTGCGATTCATGGCGGATGCTGACTCACTGCAATGACGATATTAGGTAGTGTGTATCGACAACTGGCAGAGATCAAGCTAATGTGAGAAGTCCCTAATTTTTGAGTTTCGTGCCATCTCTATGCTTATGCACAAAAACAAAATAATTTCATTTATTATCAGTAGGTTGCCCCTATTTATTCTGCTGTGCCTTGGGGGTTTTCTCAGCCAAGCCGCTGAAGATAGCCCGCTAATTGGTAGCGCATTAGGAAATGCCGAACAACTGGCGGCCTACCGGTTGCAGATAGAAGACTTGGAGTTCGAATTCGGTCCTTATCATCCTAGTCTGATCGAGCCTCTCGAGAGTATGATCGCGCTGCTAAATGAGGACGAAGACTATGAACGGGTAGCGCAGTTGCAGAACAGGCAGTTTCAAGTGATGCGCACCGAGCTGGGTTTCGAGCATCTGGATTTGGTTCCCTTGCTGCAATCGATAGTGACTACGCAATTGGCATTGGGCAATTGGGAAGAAATCTCTGATCAACTTGAACATATTCGTCATCTTCGCACTACCGTCGATGGCGAGAACACGGAGATTCTACTCGGAGCCATTCAGGATCAAATCGACTGGTTGTTCAGTCGCATTACAATCGAAGATCGCCGAGAGCAAGTGCGCAACTTCTTTAAAATTCGTGACTTGTATGAAGAGCTAGAAGACATTGTCGAAGACAACTATGGCGAAGACAGTCTCGAGGCTGTGCCTTGGTTGTATAAGGTAGCTCACCACGAATATCACCTTGTCAGTTTCCTAAACGCATCTAAGGGGCTTGGTTCGGATTCGGTAGATCGGCTTGTCCGTCGAGAGGGCACGTTTGGACTCGAGAGTCAGAATCGCAATGGCCTTAGTTCCAGATCATTCTTCGGCAACTCATCACTCATTCCCGTTATTGATAAAGGTAGGCCGATCGGTGATGGATATCTCCGTGACGCATACTCGATGATCAAAAAGATCCAGGATGTAGTGGAAGAGAATTCTGATCTCGAAGCACAGGCGATGATAAAGATATATCGTTCCGATTTTCAATTGCTATCTGATAGAGGCACTGGGACTCGGGGCTATCGAGATGCGCGGGATATGTTGCTCGAAGCCGGAATAGCCGAAGAAGAAGTGTATTGGTACTTCGAGCGTCCTATGGTTATTCCGATGGAGACTTTGCATCTAAACTTTGCCGATGCCCTCGCTGAATTGAGAGCACGGATTGAACCTATTGCTTCTGTGAAGGAGCAGGAGATGCACCTTGGCATATTCACCTCCTGGACAGAGGCGCTACGATCGACGCCGATGCCTCAGTCTAAAAACCCATTCTGGCAGCTCGACCATCCTTTTAAGTATGCGGACATTAGCTTCTCAGTGAGTTCTCGCGGCAGAGCTTCTTCGGTTGACGTTTTCGCTACTGGCCCCGAAGCGCTAGATTCGAACCGTAGTATCTCGCGTTCCGTGCGTAACATACACTTTCGACCTGCCCTCATCGATAACAAGACGCGTCGTGTGAAAGATGTGCGCATGCGTTATCAATTTGTCGATGAATAGTTGCAGCAAGTTATCTGAACCTTAAGATTGACAGGGGTCTCAATGGTTCGTGCTTCAATAGTTGTTATGGCAAGTGTTATCTTGCAGCAAATACTATGATCGATCTAGCACTTGAGGCAGTAAGCCATATGAATAGCCGGCCCGAACGTCGTGAATCCCGGTGTGTCTTGATAGAGGATTGGGTTGTGCGCCTCGATGCAGGTGAGGATTCCTGTTCGGTGTAGGAAGCTATTGGCTTTAGCTCGACAACATTTTAGAATAAAACGAAAAATAAGAAACTCAGTAAATAAGAACAACAAACGGAACTACCGGAGCAATACTATGATGCAAACCAAGTCTCATCTCTCAAGACTTATTCTAGCCTTACCATTTTTTATGTTATCCAGTGCAGCACTGTCACAGGCCTATTCCAATCCCTATGCCAGTATAGAAGGCTGGGCGGAGTTGCCGAATGGCCGGATTCAGGGAGCTGTTGGCGATCTCGATGTTGATCCAGACGGCGAACATGTTTGGGCGGTTGTGCGCTGTGATGCAACAGCGCCAGATCGATTTGGTAATGAGTGTGTGGATTCAGATTTAGACTCAGTGTTGAAATTTAACAGCGAGGGGCAGGTGGTCGAGAGCTTTGGCGGGGGCATGTTTATCTGGCCTCATGGTATCGATGTGGATGCAGACGGCAATGTCTGGATAACCGATGCAGTCAGCAATGCACGCATACCAGACGGGGATGCACGGGGCCATCAGGTAGTTAAGTTCTCGCCAACGGGTGAGGTATTGATGGTGTTGGGTACGCCCGGTGAATCCGGTAGTGGTCCAGATCACTTTAATGCACCGGCCGATGTAGTGGTTGGCGACAACGGTGATGTGTTCATTGCTGATGGGCACCAGAACGACGGAAACGGACGAGTGGTTAAGTTCGATAGTAGTGGTAATTTCATCATGGCCTGGGGCAAACCTGGATACGCGCCTGGTGAATTCAGAACTCTGCATACCATCGCGGTCGATCAGCGCGGACGCATATTTGTTGGCGATCGCTCCAACAATCGTCTTCAGTTGTTTACGCAAGAGGGTGAGTTTCTCGCACAGTGGACTCAGTTCGGTCGACCGAGCGGCATCTTCTTTGATCAGCATGACAATATCTATGTGGCAGATTCCGAGTCCGATGATGTGCAGAACCCAGGTTGGGAGATGGGCATCAGAATCGGTGACGCACAACTTGGTTGGGTAAATTATTTCATTCAACTTCCAACGGGCGATCCTAGAAGCACAACAGGTAACGGAGCCGAGTTTGTTGCCGCTGATGCGGCTGGCAACCTGTTTGGCGGAGAACCTGCGCCGAGAAAGTTACAGAAATATATTCGCGTTCGCCCATAACAAATTGTATTGGACATAAGATAATAGGATTCAAGTATGAAGACGTTTAACAGAGTCTCTGGTCGTTGTAGAAAGCTTTCGCTTTTGTTGATTGTAACCACCACTCAATTTGCTCTAGCTCAATCTCATCCGCCTATGGAAACAGAGGCGGATTTTCATCGAGCGATGGATGAATTGTCTAACTGGGGTCGATGGGGAGATGAAGACGAGCTCGGTGCTGCAAATCTGATTACACCTGAAAAACGTAAAGAAGCTGCGTCTTTAGTTCAAGAAGGTATTGTAGTATCACTAGCTCACGATGTGAATCAAGAGCCCGCTGTCGATGCTTCCGCCGTGTTAACGCGTGAGGTGTTGCGGGTTAGTCCTACCGGTGCTTCCGATCGCTACGAGTACAGCGGCAGTTATCACGGGACTATACATAGTCACCTTGATGCGCTGGACTGCCATATCATGTACGAGGGCAGTGGTTATAACGGTGTCACTTATCAGGAAGTCGAGGCTGCAGGAGGTTGTCCGCGTGGCGATATCAACGCACATAAACATGGCATCCTGACTCGTGGGGTTCTGTTCGACGCAACTCTGTTGCCGGGCAGGGCAACGGAGGATGGTTGGCTAGAGCCGGGTACTGCGATCAACTATGACGATCTAGTGGCGTTGGAAGAAATCCAGGGTGTTCGCGTCGAACCCGGCGATGTAATATTGCTCTACACCGGTCGTTGGAAGCGCCGGGAGGCACTCGGTGCTTGGCCAACCTCAGAAGGCGTCGCTGGTTATCATGCTGACGTGGCCTATTTTCTGCAGGAGCGTGGCGTTGCTATGATTGGTCACGACATGTGGAACGATGTAGCACCTAGCGGTATTCCCAACGTGTTCCTGCCACTGCACAGTCTGGCGTTAGTCTCTCTAGGCGTGTCTATCTTCGACAATCTCGATTTCGGTCGTGTGGCACAGGTTGCGAAAGACTTAGGACGCTATAGCTTCATGTTCACAGCGGCTCCGCTGCGAATAGAGATGGGTATGGGTTCGCCGGTGAATCCGTTGGCGACGTTCTAGCAGCCGCTACTAACGCATACCTGGCATGCCGAATCCGGAGAGAAGAAGTTTAAAAAGCGACTTCTTTGGAATGTTTTTGCTATCTATGACCAAAGAAAATATCCAGAGTGTCTCGTTAAAAATTATAGGGGAATGAAGTTAGCAGCTGTCTAGTTTCTGCGTATGTAAGTCAGAATCACATCGTTACCTATCCTGTCGATTGCCTCACCGTCCGCTAGGTTATAGTTTATAGCGCCATCGTCGCCAATCCAGTATTCGATGTCGGCGTCGCCCAGCATCTGCAGCGTCTCTTCGCGTATTTCCCTGTTTGCCAGTTTGAAACTAGCGGTGCCATTACTCTGAGTATTTGCTGCTTCATCCTCAGCTAGGGCAGTTTCAGGTTCTGGGTTGCAGGCAATTAATAGGACAAGTGGTATGACTGCAGTCAGGGCTTTCATAGACTCTCCTTTACATAGGTTTCAATTAATTAACAGCGGCTGCTTTCTCGGCAGCCTGTACCTCCAACCGATTAATTGTTATATGCTGTTTGGCAAGAAACATCAAATTATTGAAATTCCCTACACTTTTTGATCGAGTGTTCGTTAACGCCGCGACAGCAACAAAACAAATAGTGGAAATTAAAATGCCGATGAAAGGAATTTTGAGCCAATATTTCTTTTTCAGGGAAAGATAAAGAATCCCGATTATTACAGGGAGTATAGAGGACCAAATATTTTTCCGAATGAGCTGTATGTTAGTCACTGCAAAAGGAGCATAAAATGCTGCTACTAACATGGCACCCAAGCTATAGCTTGCATTGAATCCGATCCATGCATTCCACATAGTGATTTTTTTGGTAAGAACTGGTGAAGTATTCTTCATTCCGGTGGTGATGGCTTCGTCTCCTGCATCAAATTTATTGGTATAAAAAGTATAGAACAAGTAAGAGCAGCCCAACACCCTAAATATTGTAGCGCCAGCTATAATCGGTATTTAGTCAGTCATAGCCACCTCGGTTTAATCGATGGGAACGGGGTTTTCTGTGCTCAGGAAAATAAATATTTCCCCTTCTTTTTGGTGTCAAACTGAAATGGGTTTTTCGCCAGTCTGACAATGCCCGCCAATAGTCATGTGGTGGCTAATCTTCGATGACGGTTTGTACCGCATCAATGAAGTCTGGTCGAGCGCGTACTGTCCGATCAAATTCCACCATGCTCTGGTGCGCTCCGCGCTCGGGATTAGTGAGATAATGCTGGTTTCTGCGATCCAAATATTTTCATCCAACACGCCAGCTTGATACTGACTTAGAGCGAACTCGGGCCGAGTAAGAGCCAAAATCAAAAGAGAGTCCAATTGAACTTTCTCCTCTAATGTCATTTCGGTAGAGTTATCAATAATGAGAACACTCACTTGTGGGTACTGTACCCAGACTGATTGTTCAAACTGCGCGCTGTCTAAAAGGTTCTGCCGCGATTGGCTATTGATTGTATCAGTGTTTTGCTAAGTCTGAATTG
>Ga0209091_10000306_pt1 | contig 48296 bp, 56 predicted proteins | sample ArcticOcean_MG_C_6_FD_187438 | JGI IMG/M metagenome (GOLD analysis project Ga0209091, IMG submission 187438) | Marine microbial communities from western Arctic Ocean - ArcticOcean_MG_CB8_128 (SPAdes) (version 2) | ecosystem: Environmental > Aquatic > Marine > Oceanic | place: Arctic Ocean...
TTTAATTTTTATTTGATTATTCTTTTTAAAAATTATTTTTGTTTTTTTTTTTTTATCCTTTAAAAAATAATTAATAATTGTTTCTTTTTTATTTCCTAAACATAAAACAAATTCATCATAATTTTGATCTAAATAATTTTGCATTATGTGGATTAAAACAGGATTAGGACCAATTTTTACCATTGGTTTAGCCTTTAAAAGTCCCTCATGATCTAATCTTGATCCATAACCACCACAGAGAATAAAAATTTTCATATCATTGTTTTTATCTTTAATTTGTATATTTTAAAGATAAAAAATACTTTTAAAGATCTCGTCGTAAGGTTTGCATAATACTATATAAAATACAGAATAACTTATAAATGATTAATGACTTTAAATTAAACAAATCGATAATTATTTTAATAATTATTTCATTTTTTTTATTTGCACTAAAATGGATTCTTTCTTTTTATTATTTTCCAGGTGAAGATATATCAATAAAAATTATTAATGATAGTTATGAAGATAGCTTTTTGTATTTTCATTATGTAAAATCACTAGCTAACTTTGATTTTAACAATATTTATCTCACAACATCTTCTGAGTCAGACTTAATGCCAATACCTTATGGTGCTATATTAATTCATACTATTTTCTTTAAAGTTTTTGGCATAACCAGTTTTATATTTTTAGAATTTTTATCGATATTTATTTTTTTATTTATTTTTTTCTCAATATTCAAAAAACTAGAATTTAATTTAGAATACTCAATATTATTATCTCTTATTACTTATACCTCACCTCTTACAGCCTCTTATTTTAATTACTTTGAAATAAGTGAAATTAATACTTTTGTTGCACACTTTTATAATTTACGCTTTCCGAGACCATTAATTGCCAATCTATTTTTATTTTATTTTATATATCAATTAATAGTATTTAATTCTGAATCATTGATAAAGCTAAAAACACTTATCAAACTTACTTTGATAATGGGTCTCTCTTTGTCATCATTTTATTTTTTATTTTTAGTAGAAATTATTTCACTGTTTATAATTATTTTAATCAAGGTTAAAAAAAATATTTCCATAGTAAATATAAAAAATTTTTTAAAATTATTTTACTCAATATGTATATTTTTAATTATAGTTTCTCCCTTTATTTATCTTTTAATTAATGGCAGTGAAGCATTTTCACAAAGAATGGGTATAGTTGAGTCAAGTTTTTTAGATAAAAAATTTTTAATAGAACATTATTTTTCTAAATTACTTAATTATAAATTATTGATAATTTATATTTTTTTAACTATTAGTTTTATTTTTATAAAAAAGTCCTACAAAAAAGATTTTGAAATTGTTAATATTTTTTATATAATTTTTATCTCTTCTATTTTATCACCTCTGCTGTTTATTATACTATCCAGCAAGGTTGCAGTATTATATCATTTTAACAATATAGTTGTTATTTGTACTATACTACTTTTTTGGGTGATTTTTTTAATTCTATTAAAACACAATATAAAAAAAACTTTTTTTAATAATAAGATCTACTTATTTCTTTTTTCATTTTTGATTTTAATAACTTACAATATTTATTCATTTAATAATTTTAATAAAAAAATTGACAATATTTATCGACACGAAACAAATGAACTATTTAAAATTTTTTCCACCAAAAATATAAAGATCAAAAATTTATCATTACTTACTTTTGATACAAAAATTATGACTTGGGCAATGTTAAATGATATTAAAGATATTAATGTTCTTGATGGTTTATTTTCACCACGATCAAATGAATTAACTGATATTAGTTTAATTGAGTCTCTTAAATTTTTGAATCTTGAGATTTCAGATTTTAAAGATTTTATTGAAAATAAGAAAATTGGATATAGATATATAAATGAGGACGCTAGAACAATTTATTGGCTTAAATATCAAGCTCATTCGGCGGCAACCTTTAAAAGATCACTGGATTTCAACAATGAAACATTAGAACATATACTCAATTCTTCACCTTTTTATTCACATCAATTTGCTATACCTGAGTTTGAGAAAAAAAGACTCTGGAATCTTTTTTTAAATTACAAGGATAAAAACTTAAAAAATCCTGATTTAATATTAGTAAATAATAAACATCATATTTTAGGCAAATCTAAAATTAATCTTAATAATTATTGTGTAATTTATAATAAAGAATTTATTAGTGCCTATTTAAAAAAAAACTTATGTTGATTTAAGATCAAAGTAATTATTATTTTTTCGAACTTAGATAAGAATCTACAGTTTTTTTAATTCCATCTTCTAAAGAAAATTTTGGATCAAAATTTATTTTTTTACGTGCCAATTCAATACTTACGTTTCGTCTTTCGGGACCTATAGGCATGTTTGTGTCCCAAACTATTTTACCTCTATAATCTATTTGTTTTTTTATAATCATAACTAATTCTTTAATAGCAATCTCTCTACCTGAAGCTAAATTAAGAGGCTCACTTTCATTATAATTCTCTGCTGCTAAAATTATTCCTTCTACAATATCTTCTATATAACAAAAATCCCTTGTTGAATCACCGTTGCCCCAAACAACAACTTCTTCAATATTATTTTTCTTTGCTTCGTAGAATCTTCTAATCAAAGCAGCCACAACATGTGAGGAATCTTTATCAAAATTATCATTAGGCCCATATAAATTAGTCAAAATAACCATAATTGAATTTAAATTATATTGTTTTCTATAGCTTAAGGAGTGAGTGTGCATTATTCTTTTTGCTATTCCGTAGGGTGCATTATCCTCTTGTGGGTATCCATCCCAAATATTTTTTTCTTTAAATGGAATTGGTGAGTTTTCTGGATATACGGATACTGTACCTATAGAGATTATTTTATTAACATTTGTTAGATGAGCATTATGAATTACCTGTAAATTCATGATAGCATTTTCATAAAAAAACTTTCCAGGGTTTTTCTGGTTTATACCAATACCACCCACAGTAGCCGCTAAATGAAACACTATGTCGGGTTTTTGATCATGATACATGCGTTTAACATCATCATTATTAACCAAATCATAATCAGAATGACTCACAATAGAAATTTTGTTTGGTTTCTTTTTCTTTAATGAGCTGATTAAATGCCCACCAAGAAATCCATCACCTCCAGTTATAGAAACTCTTTTTTTTTCCCAAAAATTGGACATAATATAATATATAAAAACTCATTATATAATATTTAATATAAAAATGAATACAATGAAATTATGAAAATAGGATTTATTTTACCTTGTTACAATGAGTTTGAGAATATATTTATTTTAATAAAGCAGATTAAAAAAATTTTTAAAAATCATTTAATAGTGATAATTGATGACTCATCAAATAATAAAATTAAGAATAAGGTTTCTAAATATAAGAATATTAAATATTTTAAAAGAAAAAGTAAGTCAGGAAGGGGATCTGCTGTTATTTTTGGAATGAAAAAAATACTTAAAGAAAAAAAAATAGATTTATTTGTCGAAATGGATACTGATTTATCAAGCCATCCTAAAGAATTACCAAAAAATATAAAATTTTTTAAAAAAGAAAAATTAGATTTATTAATAATGAGTAGATATTTAAAAGGAAGTAAAATTATCAATTGGCCATTAAAAAGAAGACTATTTTCTTTGTTATCAAATAAATTGGCTAATTTTTTATTAAGGGCAGGAGTTACTGATTACACAATGGGGTATAGAATTTATTCAAAACAAGCAATAAAACATGTTGTTAAAAATTGTGGAAAAATCGGAAGTGGTTTTATAGTATTATCTGAAATTCTTGCTGAGTTAAATTATAATAAATTTAAAATTAGTGATATTAAAACAACTTTTATAAATAGAGAAAAGGGTGATAGTACCGTTAATTTAAAATTAATTTATGAATCATTAATTGGATTATTTAGAATATATTTTAACAGTATTAACAATTATAAAAAATAAATACTAATCAAATGTTATCAAAATTGCTAAAAATTTTATTACATAAATTAAGAAATTTAGTTATTGGAGATTTTAGATCAAAAAAATTAAGTGCTATAATTGTAGAAAAAATAATTAAATATAATAAAAAAAAAAAAATTAAAATTTTAGACTATGGATCTGGCTATCAACCTAAAGTAATTTATTTTGTGAATGAAAGTTTAATGCAACTTTATAAAAAAAAAATATCAATAGATTGCTATGATTTTTATTCTAAAAAAGATCTTAAGAAGTTAAATAATAATAAAAAAAATAATATTGCCTTTCATAGTATTAATTCGATAAAAAAAAATAAAAAAAAATATGATTTTTGTTTAATAAACGATGTTATACATCATATTGGCATTGAAAAAGAAAAGTTAATTATAGGTATATTAAATAACCTTGCGGATGTTTCAAAAATTGTTTTTATAAAAGATCATTTTCAGCAAGGAGCTGTTTCAAACACAATAATTAGAATTATGGATTTTTTGGGAAATTATTTTAATGATGTTAAAACTCCAAAAAATTACTATTCTATAAAAACTTTTGAAAAATTTATTAAAAAGACTAATTCTAAAATAATTGAAAGAGTTATTGGTATAAAATTGTACCCATCCTTTTTGCTTTTTATGTCAAATCCGAAATTTAATTTTATTTATCTTATTAAAAAATTTCGAATCAAATAAAATTTTAAGTAAAATAAAAAATTTCCTTTTTTATTGTTTAGATAAGATTAAATATTGAAATTATACTTTTGTTAAATAGTCTGACAATCTTAAAGCCAATTTTACTATGGTGTAAGTTGGATGTGTATAACTTCCAGTTCTAAATACTGAACTTCCATTTATAAATAAATTATTGATGCCATGAACTTTTAAGTTTTTATCAACAACAGAATCTTTAATACTACTACCCATTCTTGTTCCACCAAGTTGGTGATAGCCAGCAGATGTCACGTAATTTTCATCATTGAATAGGTATTCCTTAAGTCCAATTCTTGCAATATTGTTTTTTAAAAAGATTTTTGCTATTTCTTCGGTAATTGTTCTAGCACTTGTTCTTTCTAATTTTGTTTTCCACCAGTGAGCTTCTGGTAATGGTATTCCTAGAGGGTCAGAATTTTTATTTAAAGTTATTTTTCTATCAAATAAGGGTTCTTGTTCTTGAAGTATTTGTATTTCAATTTGATAGCTACTTTTAGTGCTTTTATTTTCATAAATTTCTTTAATAAAATTTGGGGCCATACACCTTACTTGTTTAAAAATACTGTTATAGATATTTGCTTTTAAAAAACTAATATAAATGCCTGAATTTATAATTTTTTTTTCTTTAATAAAATTTTGATTAGAAGATAAATGATATGAACTTTCACAAGTAATAAAAGGTACTTTTTTAATATTATTTTTTTGATTGTATAATTGTAGATTTTTATAATTTAAAATTCCATCTGCAACCATATGAAATGGATGATCCATATAATAATTACCTATTGGTAAATTGTATTTGAATAATTGTGGATTATTATTTTTTGTCCACAAAAGTAATCTAGAGTTTTCAATTCCACCACATGATAAAATATAATTTTTACCTCTTAACTTATAATTCTTATCTTTAAAACAATTTATAGATGTTACTTGTCCATTACCTCCATTACCACTTAAATAGACAGTATTTAAGGATAAATTAATATACTTAGATTTTTTAATATGATCAAAATATTTGTCTCCAAACTTTACATCAGACCAATCTAAATTATATAAATTTAAGTTGTCACTAAATTTCTCTAAAAAAAATTTTTTTTTAATATTTAGTATTTTTTTCGCTCCGTTGATATATTTGTCTAAATCAGTTTTTGCTATCGGCCAATCACTAAACTCATCTTCTTGAATTGGATTACAATTTCCGCCCCAGTAATTACCAGTACCACCAAACTGTCTTCCTCTCGAATTTTCTAAAGTATTATAATCAGAGTCTCCAATAAATACTCCTTTTAAGTAGGGTATATTTTTTGTACTGGAATTTAACCCACCAGCTTCAATTATTAAGCATTCTATTTTTTTTTTTTCCAAACCCAACGCCATACTTATTCCAGCTGGACCACTACCAACTATTATAGCAAAAAAATTTTTATTTTTTATCTCTTCAAGATTATTAATTATCATTAATGTCCAATATCCAAATTTTGGAAAATTTTTTTTTATAAATCTTTTTTTTATATTGGTAAAAACTTAAAAAGGATACGTAAGGCAAAGAAAGAACCAAGGGTAATTTAAAAGACAATTTAATAAAATTTCTTTTTTTCATAATTAACTTAATTTAGTATATTTATAATTATATTATTAATCATTTTTAAGTGTTTTTGTTCATGAATGTTTTTGCTACTTGTTTTTTTATATTAATCATTATAATAAAACAATTAACAATGCATCTATTCTAGTTAATAGTTTTAAATATATGCATCACATATAACTATGACTATTATTATATTTAAAGATTATAATCTTAAAACGGTTTTATCAGAAAATAAAAAATATAACAAAATAGTAATATAACAAAATATGAAATCTTATAAAAAAATTTTTTTTAAATACACTTTAATTGTTTTATTTTTGATATTTTTTATTAATACAATCTTTACAGTCGGACAACAATCTGTAAGAAAAATTATTGAATCAGATCGTTTATTTTTATTTTTGATGAAAAATACGATGTTGAATCTTAATAAGTTATCAGAATATCAACCTACCGATGAAGATAAGCTTAAGTTTAATGAAATAATTAAAAAAATAGCTGAAAATTGGAAAATAGATAATGAGTCTTAAACAAATTTGGTTTTTATTAAAATTAAATTATATTAAATTTTTTTTTTTTATTCTTCCCTTAGTATCTTTTTTTTTTTCATTATATCAATTAAATTATCAATATGATGGCCATCATCACGGAGTAGTTTTTTCTATTTCTGAAGATTTTATGAGTGGGAAAATTCCATATAAGGATTTTTTTCCACATTATGGAATTTCTTTTATAATTATTAATTCTTTTTTTATAAAAATATTTTCGAGCTCTATTTATGGCACTTATTTTTTTATTTCTTTGTGTAAAGGTATTTCATTTTTAGTTTTTGGAATGATTATAAAAAAATTTTTTGATTTTAAAATTGCTATTTCTGCTATGTTAATGATGTTTTTTTTACATCCTTTTGTCGACACACCGTGGCCAGAATATTTATTTTTTTTATTCATTTTAATTTCTTTTTATATTTTATTGGTCTCTAAAAATAATTTTTTGTTTTTTTTATCAGGCTTCTTCTATTCTCTGGCTGGATTAACAAAAGATAATCTAACAATTATGTTGTTTTTTTCATTGTTAATATTTTTTCTTTGTTTATTTTTTCTTAAAAAAATAAAAAAAAAATTAATTCATAATGAAATTATAAATATTTATTGGATTTTTGGATATTTAATCCCATTAATATTTTTTTTTCTCTACCTAATAAATAATTTAATTTTTCAAGAATACTTAGATCATATGGATATAGGTAAGTTTGCGATTCAATATTTTTGCACTTCAAAAATAGATTTATTTTTTTTACGAGTAATTGACTGTGGTTTTCTTTCCTTTAAAGAGCTCTCTTATAATTCAATAGCTAGAATTTTTACTGAACCATATTGGTTATTTTTTTTATTAATAATAATAATGAATATATTTTTTATTATCAACACCCTTTTTTTTAATAAAGAAAAAATTATCAATGGAAAAAAAATGACAATGTTATGGATTTCCTTTTTGTCTTTAATTTTGTATTCAAGTAATTTTTACTTTTTGTCTGTACAGAAACTTTTTACTGGAGTCTCTATTGGTATGATTGTTCTTATTTATTTAATAGAAAATTTAAAATCACCTGTTAATAAGTATTTAATACACACTTTATTCCTTATTTTTTTAATTAACGGTATTCAGTTTGCTAGAACGCCAAATAATCCCATTTTTCCAACTTATGAGGAAAAACACTATAATAATTCAAACAAAATTGAGTTTTTGAAATATAAAAAACTATCTTTGCATGAATGGAAACAGCTAAATGAATTTGAATCTTCAGTTAATATGGTTACAAATAACTGCTCATTTATTAATTATTCAACAAATTTAACTAACGATGTCTTTTATCGAATTATTCTCAAACAAAAATTTGAACTTTTAAATTTTATTCCATTTGGGCCTAAAAATGATTTTATTTCAGCAATGTTTAACAAATATGATAATAATTTTTATCAAAAATTAAATTCAGAAATTAATAAAAACAATATATTAATTGCTGTCGACGATACAAGTTTAATAAATTTGAAACTTAAAATTAACCCAAATTTATACCTATTAAAATCAATCGAATATTATGGCTATGGAACTAAATTTATAAATATTTATTTACCAAAAAATTGTAAAATAATCTAATATTTAATAAAAATAATAATCCTGCATTAAGTTAAATAAATGTTTATAATCTTAATTTAATAGTCTATTAAGCTTAATAATGAAAAAACTTTTCTTAACTACTATAATTTTATTTTCAATATTTATTAATTTTACTGTAATTTATGCAGAAAATCTAAAAGAAATTGTTAAAATAAGAATTGAAGGACTTAATTCTCCAGTTCAAATTTTAGAAAATAAATTTATTTCAGAGAACTCTATTTTTATTTTAGAGCACAAGCCTGGTGCTATTATTGAAGTTCAAAATTTTGACGATGAAAACAGTGAACCAAAAATTAACACTATTTTAAACTTAGAATCCTTAACAACAGTAGCTGATAACTGGGAACCAGGCGTTATGGGGTTTGCCTTTTCACCAAATTTTGAAAAAGATAAATTAATTTTTGTTTCTTATAGTAATAAAAAAAATCAACTGGTTATATCTAAATTTAAATATGACCCCAAAAAAAGAAAAGCTTTAATTTCGAGCGAAGTAGAGATTTTAACTATTGACAGATTCCATGATGTATCTGTAGAATTAGATGATCACGTATGTGGTACAATAAAATTTAATCCGATCGATAATTATCTGTATATATGCAGTGGAGATGTTCGTGCTCCAGACCAAGCTCAAGATATTAATAAATTTTACGGAAAAATTTTAAGAATTGACCCATTTAATAATGATAGTACTAAAAACTATTCTATTGTAAAAGAAAATCCCTTTATAAAACTCCAAGGAAAACCCGAGGTGTTATTTGTAGGTCTTAGAAACCCTTGGTCTTTTAGTTTTGACTCTGAAACGGGTGATATTTATATACCCGATGTTGGTAGCGAATATGTAGAAGAACTCAATATAGTTAAGTACGATGAGTTTAATAATTTTCTAAATTTTGGGTGGAGTTGCTATGAGGGAACTTATAAAATTCTTGAAAAACATTATAGTGATGTAGCGAAGTCTTCAAAACTATGCAATGCAAATCTTGAAAATTCAACAATGAAATTTATTGAGCCAAGCCTTCAATATTTTCATGATATGATTCTTCAAACAAAACAACTCTATGGTAATTCTATTACAGGAGGTGTAGTTTATAAAAATCCATCTTCTATATGGCATAATCATTATTTTTTCGGAGACTTAGTATCCAGTAATATTTGGTATCTAAATACTAATAAAAAAAAAAATATTGGAATTAATTTAGCATATGGTGATGATTTAGGCTTTTTAACATCTATAACTCAAGTAGGTGATAAACTACTAGCAACTTCTTACATAGGTGTAATTTACGAAATTATTTTACCAGATCAGAAAAGTTATGAAAAATCAATATATAGTAGACCATTGATTACAAAAAACCTAACGGGTATGAAATTTATGAATGAAAATAATCATACAATTTTTACTCACGGTAGTAGTTTTTACAAAATCTTAAAAAAAATCAGACATTACTTAGACATGTGGCCATTTTAAAAAAGCCAATTTAAAAAGTGAGACTATTTGTCAATGTTTTATTTTTTTTTTTGTTATAAAAAAAAATATGCATTTCATTATTATATTTTTATTTTATTTTTTTTTTAATATTTTGCAAGTCAACGCTGACAATCACCCTGTAGTATATATTTCACCTTATGGATTTGAAAATTTTTCAAATAAAAATAATCTACAAAATCAATACATTGATTTAAAAGAGTTAGATAATATCAATCTTCAAAATAAACAAAAAATATTTAATTTTTCTAATCAAATAGATGTAGATTTCTCAAATGGAGCCTATGGGCATCAAGATTTAAATATTAATGGTGGTGATCCTAATTTTACAATAATTTCATTAGATGGACTTCAATTAAATAATCATGCTAATTCAAGGGGTGGATCTTTTAACTTGAGAGATCTATCATTTGAAAATATTGATCAAATAAATTTTATATCAGGAACTAGCTCTCAAACATTGGGCTCAGGTGCGATGTCAGGTTTTATGAACCTGAACCTTGGTAATGCTTACTTCAAAGACGACCAAATAATTAATTTTAATAAATCACTCGATAGTCATTCAATTTTTTTTGAAAATAAAAAAAATCATGATCAATTTAGCGTTAAAAATAAGATATCTTATTTTGAAAAAGAAAATGAAAACACGGGTGAAAATCTTAAAAATGTTAATTTAATAAACAAATTATATTTTGATAATAAAGAAATATTGATAGGTGGACTTTTTACAAATGCTTTATTTTTCCCAGATGATAGTGGTGGAAATCTTTTTTCAGCAAACAAATCTTTACAAGACGAAACATCTGAAAATTTATTTTTTTCTTTAAAAACAAATAAAATTTTTTCAAGTAAGGTAAAAAACTTTGTTCAATATGATTTGTTATATTCAAAAGATGATATTAATAAACCTTTGGTTCCAACAGGTGTAAGATCTGCTGATCCAAAGACAATAACAAACACCATTTATAAAAACTCTAGAATTAAAAATTATTACCATATTGATATAAGTAATAAATATAAAATGGACACTGGTGTAGAGTTTAATTTTGAAAAAGCTATAGACGAAAGTGATTTTAAAGGATCTGGATATACAAGTTACGAAGATGATCGAAAATCTTTTAGTATTTATAATTCATTAAATTATAATTTGAATAAAGATATAGTTATCAATTTGATTGGTAGAGCCAATAAATCTGAAAGTTATAAAGATAACAAAGTATATTCAGTATCAATCAATTATATTAATAAGATAGGTGAATTTGATTTAAGTCAAGGTACTGGATTTAAGATACCTAGTTTTTATGCTTTAAATAATGGTTTAGTTGGTGATTCATTGTTAGTTCCAGAGACAAATTTAAGTAGAAGTTTATCATTTACAAAAAAGATAAATGAAACAAATATATTCAATTTTTTAATAAATAGAACAGAATTTGAGAATCTTATAAATTATAGTAGCAGTAAATACAAAATGGTTAATGAAGATATTGTTGTTAACGATCAATATGTAGCATCAATTGAAAATAAAATTAATGATAAAGTTGTTTTCAAAAACTCAATTAATTTTTTAAAATCCAATATAAGAGACTCGTCTGATGAACTTAGAAAAAGACCCGAATACAAATTTTTAAGTAGTCTTGCTTACAATAATAAAAATCATGCTTTTTATATTATCTTAAAATCCTTTGGTAAATCTTTTGATAGCTCAATACCTACTGGCAATGATCATTTAGATAGCTATCAAGTATTTGACGCATCCTATAAAAAAAAAATGAGTAGCAATAACTACTTCAAAATATCTATGGACAATATACTGGATAAAGATTATCAGAAAAGTATTGGCTTTAATGACAATGGAAGAAATATTAATATTTCTTATAAAATGAATTTTTAATTTTTTTTATTTAAAAAGCTTAGATGATGAAAGACTATTGCAGCACTATTAGAGATATTTAAGCTTTCTATATTTTTATTAATGTCAATTCTAACTAAAAAATCAGTATATTTACCGGTATGTTCTCTCATACCGAATCCTTCTGAACCAAATAAAAGAACATTTTTTCCGTCCCACTTAACTTCAGTAAAGTTTTTTTCCCCACTTGTGTCAAAACCATAAACCCAAAAATTTTTTTCTCTTAAATTTTTTAATGTTGAGTTTATATTAGAGACTTCAAATATATTTAAATATTCCATGCAACCACTTGCTGCTTTGTACATTAACTTACTGTCACTTGGAAATTGCCTTTCCTTAACTATAAGTCCATCAATGTTAAAAGAAGCTGCACTTCTAATTAGTGAACCAATATTTCTAGGGTCAGTTACTTCATCAATACAAACTAAGGTTAATTTATTTTTCGCTTTGATAAACTCTTTTAACTCAGGCTGTTCTAGATGCTCAACTTCCGCAACATAGCCACCATGCATTATTTGATCTTTTGAAGTATATTTATCTAATTCTTTTTTTGATTTAAAATAAACTTTAACATCTTCAAGAACATTTTTTTTAGGATTTTTTCTGTGAATATTTTTTTTACTTTCCTCTGTTAAAAAAACTTTTAAAACCTTTCTTTTTGGATTTCTAAGAGCTTCGATTACAGCATGCTGACCTACAATGAGAAAAGATGATTTATTCATAATTTTATGCTTGTTTTATACGTATTTTACCATGTTTTAACACTAAATCTCGTGTTGCAATTGCATAATAAAAATATATAAAACGCTTGTTGTTTGAAGCTTTATTGAACAGGGGACACTTCCCCAAAAGGAGGGGTTCCAGAGCGGTCAAATGGGGCGGGCTGTAAACCCGTTGACTTCGGTCTTCGAAAGTTCGAATCTTTCCCCCTCCACCATTCAATAAATATTTTTATAACAATGGAGTGTTATTCTTGATGTTGTGCGGGTGTAGTTCAATGGTAGAACGCTAGCCTTCCAAGCTGGATGTAAGAGTTCGATTCTCTTTACCCGCTCCAAAGAAAAAAATTATTAATAAAAACAAAAACTGAGGTAAAAAAGAAATGTCAAAAGAAAAGTTCGTAAGAAATAAACCGCACTGTAACATAGGTACAATCGGTCACGTCGATCATGGTAAGACAACTTTAACCGCTGCAATTACTAAAGTGTTATCTGAAACAGCTGGTTCAACTGCAACTTTTACTGCGTACGATCAAATTGATAAAGCTCCCGAAGAAAAAGAAAGAGGAATTACAATTTCGACTGCTCACGTTGAGTACGAAACTGACAAGAGACACTACGCACACGTAGATTGCCCAGGCCACGCTGACTATGTTAAAAACATGATCACAGGTGCAGCTCAAATGGACGGAGCAATTTTAGTAGTTAATGCTGCTGACGGTCCTATGCCTCAAACTAGAGAACACATTCTTTTAGGAAGACAAGTTGGAATTCCTTCAATCGTTGTTTACTTAAACAAAGTTGATCAAGTTGATGACAAAGAAATGATTGAACTTGTTGAAGAAGAAATTAGAGAACTTTTAACTTCTTACAAATATCCAGGAGATAAAACTCCAATCACTAAAGGCTCAGCTTTAGCTGCTGTTGAAGGTAGAGATGATGAAATTGGAAAAAATTCTATTATTGAATTAATGAAAACAGTTGACGAATTTATTCCTCAACCCACTAGAGATGTTGACAAGCCTTTCCTAATGCCTGTTGAGGATGTATTCTCAATTTCTGGAAGAGGAACTGTAGCAACTGGTAGAATTGAATCTGGTGTTATTAAAACTGGTGAAGAAGTTGAAATTGTTGGTGTTAAAGATACTAAAAAATCCGTTTGTACTGGAGTTGAAATGTTTAGAAAACTTTTAGATTCTGGTGAAGCAGGAGACAATGTTGGTATTCTATTAAGAGGTGTTGAAAGAGATGATATTGAAAGAGGACAAGTTCTTTGTAAAGCTGGCTCAATTAAACCACACACTAAATTTGAGGCTCAAGCGTATGTGCTTAAAAAAGACGAGGGAGGTAGACATACTCCTTTCTTTACTAAATACAGACCTCAGTTTTATTTTAGAACAACAGATGTAACAGGTGAAGTAACGTTACCAGCAGGAACAGAAATGGTTATGCCCGGTGATGATGCTAAATTCACTGTTACTTTGATTACACCTATTGCAATGGATGAAAAATTAAATTTTGCTATTCGTGAAGGTGGTAGAACAGTTGGAGCTGGAGTAGTAACTAAAATTATAGAGTAAACTCTATAGGAGTGTAGCTCAATTGGTAGAGCGCCGGTCTCCAAAACCGGAGGCTGAGGGTTCGAGTCCCTCCGCTCCTGCCAATATAAGCTAAACTAAATATTATGAAAAACCCAATAAAATTTATTCAAGAAGTTAAACAGGAAGCATTTAGAGTTTCATGGCCCACTGGCAAAGAAACAGTGCAAGGCGCATTAATGGTGTTTGCTATGGCTGTTGTTATGTCTCTTTTTTTCTTACTTCTTGATCAAATTTTGAAATTTCTATTAGAAGCGCTACTTAAGGTTAGTATTTAATGAAAAATTGGTACATTGTTCAATCACACTCTAATTTTGAAAATAAAGTAGCAGGTTTAATTAGAGAAGAAGCTGAAAAAGCTAAAATTTCTGAAAAAATAGAAGAAATAGTAGTACCCACTCATGACATAACAGAAGTTAAAAGGGGAAAAAGAATACAAAGAAAAAAAAAATATTTTCCTGGATATGTGTTAATAAAGAGCGAAATGGACAATGATCTTTATCACATGATTAAAAACTTAAAAAGAGTTAGTGGATTTTTAGGTTCTAAGGGAATACCAGTTCCAGTCTCTGACAAAGAAATTGAAAAAATATTAGGCCAAATAAAAGATGGTGTAGCTCAGCCAAAATTTGGTATAGAGTACATAATTGGTGAAAAAGTTCAGGTTGTTGATGGACCTTTTGCATCATTTAATGGAATGGTTGAAGAAATAGATGAAGATAAATCGAGATTAAAAGTTTCTGTTTCTATATTTGGAAGACCAACAAAAGTTGATTTAGAATTTAACCAAGTTGAGAAAGCAAGCTAATGGCAAAAGAAATTACTGGATACATTAAATTACAAATTATTGGTGGTCAAGCAAACCCAGCACCACCAGTTGGACCAGCCCTAGGTCAACGTGGAATTAATATTATGGAATTTTGCAAAGCTTTTAATGATAAAACAAAAGCTTTTGCTGGAAAACCAATTCCAGTAATAATTACAGTTTATAAAGATAAAAAATTTGATTTCAAAATTAAATCACCTCCTGCATCACACTTTATTAAAGAAGCCGCAAAATTGAAAGGTGGATCAAAAGAGCCAGGAAGAGTCATTGCTGGTTCTATTACAAAAAAACAAGCAGAGGACATTGCAAAACAAAAAATGGAAGATTTAAATGCACACGATTTAGAACAAGCTGTTAAAATTATTGCAGGGTCAGCTAGATCTATGGGTATTGAGGTTAAAGAATAATGACATCTAAAAGATTTAAAAAATTACCTCAAAAAACTAAAGATCTACCTTCAGAGACCATTGAAAAATTATTACCACTGATAAAAACTAATTGTACAACAAAATTTGATGAATCAATTGAATTAAGTTTTCAAATTAATAATAAGCAAAAAAAAAGTGAAATTAATATAAGAACAGTTGTAAATTTACCCGGTGGAACTGGTAAAAAAGTTAAAGTTGCTGTTGTTTGTGAAGAAGCCAAGGTGCAAGAAGCAAAAGATGCTGGAGCTGACATTGTTGGTGGTGATGATTTTATTGAAAAGATTAAAGGAGGTGAATTAAATTTTGAAAAACTAATTTGTACCCCTGGAATGATGATTAAACTTTCAAAACTTGGTAAAATTTTGGGACCAAAAGGTTTAATGCCAAACCCAAAACTAGGTTCTGTATCTGAAAATATTAAACAAGCCGTTACTGATGCTAAATCGGGCCAAGCTCAAATTAGAAACGATAAAGATGGGAATATTGGTTTAACTATTGGAAAAAAATCTTTTCATGATGATCAATTATTAAAAAATTATCATGCTATTTTAGATACGCTAGAAAAAGAAAAAGCAAATAATACTTTAAAGGGTGATTTAATTAAAAATACCTTTATAACCTCAAGTATGGGTGTGTCTTATAAAATTAAATTAGGAAAAATAATATAACCATGATGAACAAGGAAAAAAAAAAGAATTATATAAATGAGATGGAAACCCAGTTTCAAAATAATGAGGCTGTTCTAGTTACTCACTATCAAGGTCTCACTATGACTCAACTTGACGAATTAAGAGGTCAAATGAGAGAACATGGAATTAAATTTAAGATTACTAAAAACAGAATTACAAAATTAGCACTCGAAAAAACTAAGTGTAAAGATCTTTCAAGCCTATTTACAGGCGCTACCGCCGTAGCATTCTCAGATGATGCGATTATGTCAGCAAGAATTTTATCAAAATTTGCAAAAACCAATGAAAACTTAAAACTTTTAGGTGGTATTATGGGGAGTGACATTTTGGATCAAGCTGGAGTTCAAAATGTAGCTAATTTACCTACGCTTGATGAGGCTAAAGCCAAAATTGTTGGAATTTTAGCTACACCAGCTTCTAAATTAGTAAGTATTTTACTTGCACGTTCTGAAAAAATGAGTACTTTGGCACCAGAAATTTCTGAAAAAACAACCTAAAGAGTAAAAAAATATGCCTGATCTAAATAAGATAATTGAAGATTTATCGAGTTTAACTGTTGTAGAAGCAGCTGAACTTTCAAAACAACTTGAAGAAAAATGGGGTGTTACAGCTATGGCTGCAGCAGCACCAGCAACAGCGACGGGAGAAGTGGCAGAAGAAAAAGATGAGTTTACCGTTATGCTAATTTCTGCTGGAGATAAAAAAATTAATGTTATTAAAGAAGTTAGGGCAGCAACATCTTTAGGTCTTAAAGAAGCAAAAGATTTAGTAGAGGGAGCACCAAAAGAAGTTAAATCTGGTGTTAATAAAAAAGATGCTGAAGAAATTAAAGCTAAGTTGGAAGCAGCTGGCGCAAAAGTAGAACTTAAATAAGTTAATTAGAAAGAATTTAATTACTGATTAATTTATTAATCAGTAACTTTAGTACAGATGCAATTATCTTTCACTGAAAAGAAAAACATTAGAAAAAGTTTTGGTAAATTAGCTGAAACTTTGTCAATTCCCAATCTAATTGAAGTTCAGAAAAATTCATACAAACAGCTTACTGATTATAACAAAGATGCTGGTGATTTATTAAAAGGTTTTGATAGAGTTTTTAAAGGTATTTTTCCAATAGAAGATTTAAACGATAAAGGAACATTAGAATATATTTCTTATAGACTAGAAAAACCAAAATTTGATACAGAAGAATGTATTCAAAGAGGGTTGACTTATTCTTCAGCACTTAAATGTACTTTAAGATTAGTTGTCTATGAAATAGATCAAGAAAACAATACTAAAGATATTTTATCTGCTAAAGAACAAGAAGTTTATATGGGTGAAGTCCCAATGATGACTGACAGTGGAACCTTCATAACTAATGGTGTTCAAAGAGTTGTAGTTAACCAAATGCATAGAAGTCCGGGTGTATTTTTTGATCACGATAAAGGTAAATCACATGCTAGTGGTAAATTACTTTTTAATTGTAGGGTAATTCCGAATAGAGGTTCTTGGTTAGATCTTGAGTATGATGTTAAAGATTTTTTATATTTTAAAATCGATAGAAAGAAAAAAATATTTTCTTCAACTTTATTAATGGCTTTAGGTTATACAAAAGCAGAAATTGCAGATGAATTTTATGATAAAGAACAATACAGTTTTGTATCTAAAGAAAATAAATGGAAAACAAAATTTAACCCAGAAAATTACAAAGCTAAAAATTTTTCAGAAGAAGTTATAGAAGCAAAAACTGGAAAAATTATTATTAAGCTGGGTGATAAAATTAATTATTTAAATGCAAAAAAATTAGCTACGGACGGTCTAAAAGAAATTTTAGTTAGTCAAGAATCTTTATATGGAAAATTTTTACAAAGAGACGTTAAAGTAAGTGATGATGAAGAAGAAGGAACTTTTAAAATTGGGACAGAATTAAATGAAACCATCATTCAACAAATATTAGAGGCAAAAATTTCAACAATTGATATATCGATTACAAATTCAATTAATAAAGGTCCTTATTTACTTAATACTATTTTAAATGATAAAAATAATGATAAAAATGAAGCTATAACAGAAGTTTACAAAGTTTTAAGACCTGGTGAGCCACCTACACCCGAGATTGCTTTGAAAATTTTTAATAATCTTTTTTTTAGTTCTGATAGATATGATCTTTCAGATGTTGGAAGAGTTAAAATGAATTCAAGACTGAATTTAGAATGTTCAGATAAAATTACAATTTTAAGAAATGATGACATTATAGCTATAGTTCACAAGATGCTTGACCTTAGAGATGGAAAAGATGTTGTTGATGATATTGATCATCTAGGAAACAGAAGAGTTAGATCTGTAGGTGAATTAGTAGAAAATCAGGCGCGTATTGGTGTTTATAGAATGGAAAGAGCAATTAAAGAAAAAATGACAACTCTCGATATTGAATCGGCAATGCCACAAGATCTAATTAATGCGAAGCCATTAACAGTTTCTTTAAAAGATTTTTTTGCGAGTTCACAACTTTCACAATTTATGGATCAAACAAACCCTTTATCTGAAATTACCCACAAAAGAAGAGTTTCGGCATTGGGACCAGGAGGTCTTACAAGAGAAAGAGCTGGATTTGAAGTTCGTGATGTACACCCAACACACTACGGAAGAATTTGTCCAATAGAAACACCTGAGGGACCAAATATTGGTTTAATTAATAGTCTAGCAACATACGCTAAAATTAATAAATATGGCTTTATAGAAAGTCCATATAAAAAAGTTAAGAATGGCGTTGTAGGAGATAGTGTTGAATATTTGTCTGCGATGGAAGAAACAAAATATACTATAGCCCAAGCAAACTCTAAAGTAGACAAAAATGGAAAAATTACTGAAGAACTAGTTTCTTGCAGACAGAATTTAAATTTTATTTTATCAAAACCTGAAAATATTGAATACATAGATGTGTCCCCTAAGCAATTAGTTTCTGTTGCTGCATCTTTAATACCGTTTTTAGAAAATGATGACGCCAACAGAGCATTAATGGGATCCAACATGATGAGACAAGCAGTTCCATTATTAAAACCAGAATCACCATTAGTTGGTACTGGTATTGAAAGTGATGTTGCACTCGATTCAGGAGTAACTATAGTTGCTAAACGTGATGGTATAGTTGACAAAATTGATGGAAAAAGAATTGTAATTAAAGCAACTGATGAAACTGACTTTACAAAATCAGGTGTTGATATTTATAATCTTCAAAAATTTAAAAGATCCAATCAAAACACTTGCATTAACCAAAAACCCCTAGTCAGAGTTGGTGATAAAGTAAGATCTGGTGACATTATTGCAGATGGTCCATCTACTAAATTAGGAGAACTTGCTCTTGGAAAAAATGTAACGGTAGCCTTTATGCCGTGGCAAGGTTATAATTTTGAAGATTCAATCTTAATATCTGAAAGATGTGTTACAGACGATGTATTTAGCTCAATTCATATTGTTGAATATGAAGTTATGGCAAGAGATACTAAATTAGGTGAAGAAGATATATCAAGAGATATTCCAAATGTTAATGAAGAAGCATTAAAAAACCTAGATGAATCTGGAATTGTTTATATTGGAGCAGAAGTTAAAGCAGGGGATATTTTAGTAGGCAAGGTTACACCCAAGGGTGATACAGCATCTGGTCCAGAAGAAAAATTATTACGATCAATTTTTGGTGAAAAAGCAATTGATGTAACAGATACTTCATTGAGAATGTCAAGAGGAAGCAGTGGAACAGTAGTTGATGTTAGAGTTTTTAATAGACATGGAATTGAAAAAGACGAAAGATCAATCACTATTGAAAGAGCAGAAATTGAAACTGTTCAACAAGACAAAATAGTAGAAGAAGAAATTTTAGAAAGAAGCATTAAGCAGAGAGCCACTCAAATACTTTCCGGATCAACTTTGAATAAAAAGATTAAAGAATTAGATAAAGGAAATAAATTAGATTTTGAAACTATAGATCAACTAAATATTAATGATGTTTTCAAAATCACAGTTGGAAATGTCAACGATGAAGCAACACTAGCTCAGTTAAAAGACCAATATAATAAGGCAAAACAAGACATCTTAGAAAGATTTGAAGATAAAGTTTTAAAGATCAGAAGTGGTGACGATTTACTACCAAGTGTAATGAAAATGGTAAAAGTTTTTGTTGCAATAAAAAGAAGATTAAGACCTGGTGATAAAATGTCAGGAAGACATGGAAACAAAGGTGTAGTTAGTAAAATTGTTCCAGTAGAAGACATGCCTTACAGAGAAGATGGTAGAGCTGTTGATATAGTTTTAAATCCTCTGGGAGTTCCAAGTCGTATGAACGTAGGGCAAATATTAGAAACTCACCTTGGTTGGGCGTGTAAAGAATTTGGCGAAGAAGTTAAAAGACTAATTAATGATAATAATAAAAAAATTGAAAAAACAGAAAAAATTTCAACATTTTTGGAATCTGTTTATGGTAAAGAAATTTTTTCTAATGGTATTGATAAATTAAACAAAACAGAATTTAAAGATTTATGTGAAAATTTACAAAATGGAATCGCTATCTCAACACCTGTTTTTGATGGTGCGAAAGAAAAAGATGTTTCTGATATGCTTGAATTAGCAAAATTACCAAGATCTGGACAAACTAATTTATGGGATGGTAGAACAGGTGAAATGTTTGACAGACCAGTAACGGTTGGAATTATCTATATGCTAAAACTTCACCATTTGGTTGAAGATAAAATACATGCAAGATCAACAGGTCCATACAGTCTTGTTACTCAGCAACCATTGGGTGGTAAAGCACAATTAGGTGGACAAAGATTTGGTGAAATGGAAGTTTGGGCATTAGAAGCTTATGGTGCCGCTTATACATTGCAAGAAATTTTAACTGTAAAATCTGATGATGTTGCTGGAAGAGTTAAAGTTTATGAAACCATTGTTAAAGGTGAGGAGAATTTTGAATCAGGAATACCAGAATCCTTTAACGTACTGGTTAAGGAAATAAAATCATTGGCACTAAATATAGAGTTAAACTAATTATGAAAAAAGAATTAACAGATCTATTTAAAAATAGTGAAATTTCTGAAGCACAAAATTTTAATAATATTAAAATTACTTTAGCTAGCCCAGAAAAAATTAAATCTTGGACTTATGGTGAAATAAAAAAACCTGAAACTATTAACTACAGAACTTTTAGACCAGAAAAAGATGGTTTATTTTGTGCAAGAATTTTTGGCCCAATTAAAGATTATGAATGTTTATGTGGTAAATACAAAAGAATGAAATTCAGAGGAATTATATGTGAAAAATGTGGTGTTGAAGTTACAAAATCTAATGTACGTAGAGAACGAATGGGTCACATCAATTTAGCTACACCAGTAGCACACATTTGGTTTTTAAAATCATTACCAAGTAGAATTTCTCTTGCTGTTGATATGAAACTTAAAGAAGTTGAAAGAGTTTTATATTTTGAAAATTTTATTGTCATAGAGCCAGGAATGACAACATTACAAAAAAATCAGTTATTAAATGAAGAAGAGTTAGCAAAATATCAAGATGAATTTGGCGATGAATCTTTTGAGGCAGGTATAGGGGCAGAAGCTATACTTACAATTTTAAAATCATTAGATTTAAAACAAGAAAGAGAAAAATTAATAAGTACAATTAAAGAAACAAAATCAAAAGTTAATGAAGAAAGATCTATAAAAAGATTAAAGTTAATTGAGTCATTTATTGAAACTGGACAAAAACCAGAATGGATGATTTTAACTGTAATCCCGGTAATACCACCTGAACTTAGACCTTTAGTCCCCTTGGATGGAGGAAGATTTGCAACATCAGATTTAAATGATCTTTATAGAAGAGTAATAAATAGAAATAATCGTTTAAAAAGATTAATGGATCTAAAAGCACCTAATATTATTGTTAGAAATGAAAAAAGAATGCTTCAGGAATCTGTTGATGCACTTTTTGATAATGGTAGAAGAGGCAGAGTAATTACTGGTACAGGAAAAAGACCACTTAAATCCTTAGCAGAAATGCTAAAAGGTAAGCAAGGAAGATTTAGACAAAACTTATTAGGTAAAAGAGTTGATTACTCAGGCAGATCTGTAATTGTTGTTGGTCCAGATCTTAAATTACACCAGTGTGGTTTACCTAAAAAAATGGCACTAGAGCTATTTAAACCCTTTTTATATGCCAGATTAAATAAACTTGGCTTAGCATCAACAATTAAACAGGCAAAAAAACTAGTTGAAATGGAAACAAATGCCGTATGGGATGCGTTAGAATTAATTGTTAGAGAGCACCCTGTAATTCTTAACCGAGCTCCAACATTACATAGATTAGGTGTTCAAGCTTTTGAGCCTAAATTAATTGAAGGTGATGCTATTGAATTACACCCATTATGTTGCGCTGCCTTTAACGCCGACTTTGATGGTGATCAAATGGCCGTTCATATTCCATTAAGTTTGGAAGCTCAATTGGAAGCAAGAATATTGATGCTTTCAACAAATAATATTCTAAGTCCATCTAATGGAAAACCAATTATTGTGCCGAGTCAGGATATGATCTTGGGACTTTATTATTTATCTCAAGCTCCATTTCAAACAGATAAGCCAGAAGGGTATTTTGTTAATACAGATGAAATTGAACATGCATTATCAACAAATCAAATTAAAGTTCATACAACAATAGTTTCAAGGTTTGAAACCGTTGATGAAAATGGAAATAAAAAACTTGAAAAATATACAACAACAGCAGGCAGATTCTTATTAGCTAACTTACTCCCAAAAAATAAAGATATAACTTTTTCAATGATTGACAGGTTATTACCTAAAAAAACTGTCTCTGAGATTATAGACAGTGTATTTAGATTTTGTGGTCAAAAAACTACAGTTATTTTTTGTGATCATTTAAAAGATTTAGGTTTCAAACATGCTTTCAAAGCTGGAATATCATTTGGAAAAGATGACTTAGTAATACCAGCAAATAAAGGTCAGTTAATTGAAGATACAAAGAAATTAATTGCTGATTATGAAAATCAATATTCAGAAGGTTTAATTACTAGAGGTGAAAAATATAATAAAGTTGTTGATGCTTGGTCTAAGTGTACAGATAAAGTGGCTGGTGAGATGATGAGAGGTATTTCTGCAACGGAAAGTACCCCAGACGGAATGAAAATTAATTCTGTATTTATGATGGCTGATAGTGGAGCCAGAGGTTCGGCTGCACAGATGAAACAATTAGCTGGTATGAGGGGTTTAATTGCAAAACCATCTGGTGAAATTATTGAAACACCGATTATTTCAAATTTTAAAGAGGGACTTACAGCATTGGAATATTTTAATTCAACGCACGGAGCTAGAAAAGGATTGGCAGATACAGCTTTAAAAACTGCAAGTTCTGGATATTTAACTAGAAGACTTTGTGATGTTGCTCAAGATTTAACAATCTCTAAAATTAAATGTGATAACCCAGGCTTTATTGAACTTGGTGAAATTTTAGAAGGTGGAAATGTAGTTGTTAGTTTATCTGAAAGAGCACTTGGAAGAGTAACAGCTTTTGATGTTAAAAACCCCATTACTGGTGAAGTTGTAATTAAAAAAGATGTTATGATTGATGAAGCTGGCTGTGATAAAATTGATGCAGCTGGTGTTAAATTTATTAAAGCTTATTCTGTAATGACATGTAGTTCTAAAAAAGGTGTATGTGCAACTTGCTATGGTCGAGATCTTTCTAGAGGAAAAATGGTTCATGTTGGTGAAGCAATAGGTATGATTTCAGCCCAATCAATTGGTGAGCCCGGAACTCAGTTAACGATGAGAACATTTCACGTTGGTGGTACAGCTTCTGTTAAACAAGAATCTCAGATTGTAACTAAATCAGCAGGTATATTAAAAATTATTAATTCTAATCTCTTAGAAGATTCTAAAAAAAATCTAATTGTCATGGGAAGAAACACTCAACTTTCAATAGAAGATGAAAATGGTTTACAAGTTGCTATTTATAAAGTTGCTTATGGTTCAAAACTATTTTTTCAAAATGGTGATAAAGTTAAAATAAATTCCAAAATTTGTGAATGGGACCCTTATACAACCCCAGTTATTGCTGAAAAAAGTGGTATAGCAGGCTATGTAGATTTAATTGATGGTATATCTATTCAAGAAACCACCGATGATGCAACAGGAATATCTTCTAAATCAGTTGTTGACTGGAGAGCTCAATCTAAAAATACAGATTTAAAACCAAGAATAACATTAAGAGATGAAAAAGGAAATGTTATTAAAAAAGCTGATGACAATGAAGCTAGATATTATTTAGTTCCAGATTCAATTTTATCAGTTAAAGATGGCCAAAAAATATTTGCAGGTGATATTATTGCAAGACTTCCTAAAGAGACAACTAAAACAAAAGATATTACAGGAGGTTTACCTCGTGTAGCTGAATTATTTGAGGCGAGAAAAGCAAAAGATAGTGCAATTATTGCAGAAAATGATGGACAAGTATTATTTGGAAAAGAAGTTAGAGGTAAACAAAAAATTTCAATTCAACCTGAAAATGGAGAACCATCAAATTATTTAATTCCTAAAGGAAAACACATAAACTTTAACCAAGGTGAAAAAATTAAAAAAGGTGAATATTTATTAGATGGCCAACCTTTACCACACGATATTTTAAGAATTTTAGGAATTAAAGATCTTACTGAATATTTTGTTAATCAAGTTCAAGAAGTTTATAGATTGCAGGGTGTTGTTATTAATGACAAACATATAGAGACAATTTTAAGACAAATGCTTAAAAAAGTTGAAGTTAAAGTTTCTGGTGATTCTACTTACTTGCCTGGTGAAATGATTGATAGAATTAAATTTGATATAACAAATGAAAAACTTGCTGCAGAGGGAAAAAATCTAGCAGTAGGTGAGAGAGTTTTAATGGGTATTACTAAAGCTTCATTACAAACGGAGTCGTTTATATCAGCAGCTTCTTTCCAAGAAACAACTAGAGTTTTAACTGATGCTGCAATTAAAGGAAAAGTTGACCCTTTAAATGGGTTAAAAGAGAACGTTATCGTTGGACGACTTGTTCCTGCTGGAACTGGTCACATTAAAAATAACTGGAACAGAAAAGCTCTTGAAGATGATAATAAATTCTTATCAGACCAAGATAAAATAGAAACACCTGATCCTTCTGAAACTCAAGTAAATCCATAAAAAAACACGCTAAAATTGTAGTTTTAGTTTGACAAAGTGTAATTAAATAGTAATTTGGCGGTGTTTTTGGTTGGAATGTAGTCTCTGCTTTATGAAACTAAACGCTGCCACAAAATAACCTGTCAGTTATTTTCATCAAAAATATATTAATTAATTAAAAATTTTATGCCAACTATTAATCAGTTGTTAAGAAAAAAAAGAATTAAACAAGTTGCAAGGAATAAAGTTCCTGCTTTAGAAAAACAACCACTTAAGAGAGGTGTGTGTATAAAGGTTTATACAACAACCCCTAAAAAACCCAACTCTGCTTTAAGAAAAGTTGCAAGAGTAAGATTGTCAAATGGTTTTGAAGTTACAGCTTATATTGGTGGTGAAGGTCATAACCTTCAGGAACACTCTGTTGTTTTAATTAGAGGTGGACGTGTTAAAGATTTGCCAGGCGTTCGTTATCATATTCTTAGAGGTAATTTAGATACACAAGGCGTAGCTAATAGGAAAAAACGTAGATCTTTGTATGGAACTAAAAAAGGTAAATAAATATGTCTAGAAAAAAAACTCAACCTAAAAAAATTGTCACACCAGATCCAATATTTAAGTCAACAATTATTCCTAAGTTAATTAATTCCATCATGTATGATGGAAAAAAAGTTGTTGCTGAAAAAATAATTTATGAGGCTATAGAAAAAATAAAAACAAAAACTAAAGAAGAACCAATAAATATTTTTAATGAAGCAATTAATAATATCAAACCGACCGTTGAAGTTAGATCAAGAAGAGTAGGTGGAGCAACCTATCAAGTTCCTGTAGAAGTTAAAACTAAAAGAGCTCAAGCTTTAGCAATTAGATGGTTAGTTGATGCCTCTAGAAAGAGAAAAGATAAACATATGTCTGATAGAATTTTTAATGAATTATATGATGCCTATGAAAGAAAAGGAGCAGCAGTTAAAAAAAGAGAAGATGTACACAAAATGGCTGAATCTAATAAAGCATTTGCACATTTTAGGTGGTAAAAAAAAATTATGGCTAGAACACATACATTAAATAATTATAGAAATATTGGAATTATGGCCCACATCGATGCGGGTAAAACTACCACTACAGAAAGAATTTTATATTACACAGGAAAAAGTCATAAAATTGGTGAAGTACATGATGGCGCTGCAACAATGGACTGGATGGAACAAGAGCAAGAAAGAGGTATTACAATTACTTCTGCGGCAACCACTTGTTTTTGGAATGATCATAGAATTAATATCATAGACACTCCTGGTCATGTTGATTTTACTATTGAAGTAGAAAGATCACTTAAAGTATTAGATGGAGCTGTATGTGTATTTGATGGTGTAGCAGGTGTAGAACCTCAATCTGAAACAGTTTGGAGACAAGCTGACAAATATAAAGTTCCAAGAATTTGTTTTGTTAATAAATTAGATAGGACTGGTGCTGACTTTTTTAGATGTGTAGAAATGATCAAGGATAGATTGGGTTGTAAACCTTTGGTTTTACAAGTTCCAATTGGTATTGAAGCATCACTATCAGGAGTTGTTGATCTAGTTAAGATGAAAGCCCAAGTATGGAAAAATGAAGCTTTAGGCGCTGAATGGGAATACAAAGAAATTCCTGACGATTTAAAAGAAATTACAAAAAAATATAGAACTGAATTAGTTGAAATGGCTGTTGAGCAAGACGAGAAATTAATGGAAAGCTATTTAAATGGTGAAGAAATTAAAGAGGAAGATTTAATTAAATGTATAAGAAAAGGAACATTGAATTTTACTTTTGTACCAATAACTACTGGTTCAGCTTTTAAGAACAAAGGTGTGCAACCATTGCTTGATGCAGTCATCAATTACCTGCCAAGTCCGATTGACATTGGTTCAATTAGCGGAACAAAACCTGGTAGCGAAGATGTTGTAGAGATGAAATTTGATGATGGTACGGGCTTTTCAGCTTTAGCATTTAAAGTAGCTAACGATCCTTTTGTTGGTTCTTTAACTTTTATTAGAATTTATTCTGGTACAATTAAAACAGGGACTGGAATTTACAATTCATCTAAAGAAAAAGAAGAAAGAGTCGGTAGAATGCTTTTAATGCATGCAAACTCTAGAGAAGATATTAAAGAGGCAAATACGGGAGACATAGTTGCATTAGCTGGATTAAAATATACCATCACTGGTCACACGTTATGTGATGAAGATAATCTTGTTTTGTTAGAACCAATGGAGTTTCCAGAGCCAGTAATTGAAATCGCAGTTGAACCCAAAACAAAAGCTGACCAAGAAAAAATGGGTGAAGCTTTAGGAAGATTAGCAAAAGAAGATCCATCATTTAGAGTTTCATCAGATGAAGAATCAGGACAGACAATTATTAAAGGAATGGGTGAACTTCATTTGGATATAATTGTTGATAGAATGAAAAGAGAATTTAAAGTTGAAGCAAATGTTGGGGCACCACAAGTTGCTTATAGAGAGACCTTACAAAATCCTTCAGAATTTGAATATATACATAAAAAACAAAGTGGTGGTGCTGGGCAATTTGCGAAAGTTAAGCTTTTGGTAGAACCACAGGAACCTGGAGCTGGCAGATCAGTCGAAAGTAAAATTAAAGGTGGCTCTATACCAAAAGAATTTATTCCTGGCATTGAAAAAGGTATTGAAACTATATCAGATGGAGGAATTTTAGCTGGATTCCCAATGATAGATTATAAGGTAACAATTTTGGATGGATTACATCACGATGTTGACTCTAGTGTTCTAGCATTTGAATTAGCGGGAAGAGCTTGCTTTAAAGAAGCTTGTACTAGAGGTACTTTGAAATTACTTGAACCCGTAATGAGAGTCGAAGTTGTGACACCAGAAGATTACATGGGTGATGTTATTGGAGACTTAAACAGTAGAAGAGGTCAAATAAACACGCAAGAACAAAGAGGAAATGCAACTGTAATAACAGCAATGGTTCCTTTGGCAAATATGTTTGGGTATATAAACAGCTTAAGATCAATGTCACAAGGAAGAGCCCAATATTCAATGTTTTTTGATCATTATTCTAAAGTACCACAAAATGTACAGGACGAAGTAACAAAAAAGATTGCAGGATAATTATGGAAAAACAAAATATTAGAATAAAATTAAGAGCATACGATAATAAAATTTTAGATGCATCTACAGAGGAAATTGTAAATACAGTGAAAAGAACTGGTGCTACAGTTAAAGGACCAATACCATTACCAACTAGAATTGAAAAATATACAGTTTTAAAGGGACCACATATCGATAAAAAAAGTAGAGAACAATTCGAAACCAGAACACATAAAAGATTAATTGATATTATAGAGCCCACACCTCAAACAGTTGAAGCTTTAATGAAATTAGATTTAGCATCAGGTGTTGATGTGGAGATTAAAATATAATTATGACTGAAGTAGCTTTATTAGGTAAAAAAATTGGAATGACTAGAGAATTTTACAAAACAGGGCAAGTAGTTCCTGTCACTGTTATCAAGATGGAAAAAGCTAGAGTTATTCAAATAATAGAAGAGGATAAACGTGGATATAAAGCTGTTCAATTAGGATTTGGAAAAATAAAAAGCTCAAAACTTACAAAAGCTATGAAAGGTTTTTTTGCAAAAAAAAATACTGAAGCGAAGAAAAAATTAAAAGAATTCAGAGTAAAAGATACAAGTCTTTTTAAAGAGGGTAATGAAATGGGATTGGAAATTTTTAATGAAGTTAAATTTGTCGACACAACATCAAAAACTATTGGTAAAGGATTTGCAGGTGCAATGAAAAGATGGAATTTTGGAGGTTTAAGAGCCACACATGGTGTTTCTGTCTCACACAGATCACACGGTTCAACAGGTCAAAGACAGGATCCTGGTAAAGTTTTTAAAGGAAAAAAAATGGCTGGTCACATGGGTGATAAATTTAGAACAATGCAAAATATAGAAATTATTAAAACAGATCTAGAAAATGAACTACTTTATTTAAAAGGTTCAATTCCAGGGTCAAAAAATTCAGAAATTTTAATTAAAAAATCAGTTAAAGTTATTAACAAATTAACAATAAATGAAAAAATTGAAGTTGCAGAAAAAGCAAAAAAAAATATGGATAAAAAGAAAAAATAATGAAAATAGATAAACTAGATTTGGATGGGAAAAAAAATTCAATTGAAGTTTTAGATAAGATTTTTTTAGGAAAAATTAATAAAAAACTTGTAGATAATGTTTTATATAAAACAAATGCTAATTACAAAGGCCGACACGCAAAAACAAAACAACAAAATGAAATTACAGGGTCAACTTCAAAAATTTATGCGCAAAAAGGAACTGGTAATGCTCGTCATGCCAGTAGAAAAGCACCTTTGTTTGTTGGTGGTGGTGTTGCCCATGGTCCTAAAGGCGAACTTGCATATAAAAAAAGAAAACTTAATAAAAGTGAAAAAAAATTGAGTATTGCCTCTTTAATTAGCGAAAAAAATAAATTAAATAATTTAATTATTTTTAGTGATTTTAATAAAGAAATAAAAAAAACTAAAGAAATGAGTGCTATTATTAAACAATTTGAAATAACAAATTCTTTAATAATTTTAGACAAATCTTCAAAAGATAAAATAGAAAAATCAGCAAGAAATATTCCAAATGTAAAAATAACTGATGTAAATCATTTTAGTGCTTTTGATATTATTAAATTTAAAAAAGTTGTTTTTACTGAAAGTTCAGTAAAAGAACTAGAAAAAAGATACTCTTAATATGGATAAAATTCATTTATACGATAAAATCTTATCACCAATGGTGACTGAAAAATCCACAAATTTATCTGAACAAAATAAAATTGTTTTCAAAGTCCCTAGAGAAGCTAATAAAATTAATTTAAAAAAAAATATTGAGAAAATTTTTAAAGTTAATGTAACTAAGATTAATATTATTAATAAACAAAATAGAACTAAAGTTGCAAGAGGAAAAAAAGTTAAAGTTCAAGGTTATAAAAAAGCAATTATAACCCTTAAAAAAGGTCAAAGTATTGATCTAACAACAGGTATTTAAAAAAATGGCATTAAAAACTTTTAAACCATATACAAAATCTACTAGAGGAACAATTCTTGTGGATAGAACTGGCTTATGGAAAGGTAAACCTTTCAAAGCTTTAGTAGAGCCAAAAAATTCAATGCGTGGAAGAAATAACAATGGACACATTACATCTAGAAATATGTCAGGTGGTGGACATAAAAAAATGTACAGACAGGTTGATTTTTATAGAAAAAAATTTGATATGCCAGCTACGGTAGAGAGAATTGAATATGACCCTAATAGATCATGCTATATCATGTTAGTTAAGTTTGAAGATGGTCAACACTGCTATTATTTAGCTCCACAAAAAATTAAAGTTGGAGATACTGTTGAAAATGGTTCAAAAAAAGAAATCAAAGTTGGTAATTGTATGCCTTTACAAGATATACCGGTTGGTATTGATATTCATAATGTTGAACTACAACCAGGTGCTGGTGGAAAAGTTGCTAGATCTGCAGGAACATCAGTTAGCATAAGTGGTTTAGATGGTAATTATTCATTAATTAAGATGATTTCAGGTGAAGTTAGAAAAATAGATTCAAGATCGATGGCAACTATAGGTGTTTTATCGAATCCAGATCAAAAAAATATAAAAATTGGTAAAGCTGGAAGATCAAGATGGCTTGGAAGAAGACCTCATACTAGAGGTGTTGTTATGAACCCGGTTGATCACCCACATGGTGGTGGTGAAGGTAAAACTGCAGGTGGTAGACATCCTGTTTCACCTACAGGACAATCTGCTAAAGGACTAAAAACTAGAGATAATAAGAGAACTGACAAGTTTATTGTTAAACGAAGAAACAAAAGAAAGGATTCTAAAAAATAATGGCTAGATCAGTATGGAAAGGACCTTTTGTTGAAGAAAGCTTAATTAAAAAAGTTGAAAAACAAAAAAGAGATCCTAAAAAAATGCCAATAAAAACATGGTCAAGAAAATCGACTATAATTCCTGAGTTTGTTGGAGTTAGTTTTTTGATTTATAATGGTAAGAAATTTATACCTGTAACTATATCTGAAGATATGGTTGGACATAAACTTGGTGAATTTTCACCAACAAGAACATTTTTTGGTCATACACCTGCCGATAAAAAAGCAAAACCAGCAGACAAGGCACCACCTAAAAAATAATTATGAGTAAAAAAAAGAAAATAGATAAATCGAAAGAAAATACAGTTAGATCTGTAAATAATAATATTAGATCTAGCGTAAGAAAACTTAATCCAATTCTTAAAGCTATCGTTGGAAAAAAAGTTGAGGTTGCTATTAGAGATTTACAATTTTCTGCTAAAAGAATAACTAAAGAAATTAGAAAAACAATTTCATCTGCTGTAGCTAATGCAGAAAATAATAATCAATATGATATTGATAGCCTAATTGTAAAAGAAGCATATTGTGGAAAAAAAATTGTTATGAAAAGATTTAGACCGAGAGCAAAAGGAAGAGCTGCACCTATTTTAAAACCATATTCAAGTATTACTATTATTTTATCAGAAGCAAAACAAATGGAGAGTCATGGGACAAAAAGTTAATCCAATAGGATTTAGACTTGGTATAAATAGAGGTTGGGACTCTGTTTGGTATGCAAAAAAAAAAGATTTTGGAAATTATCTAATCGAAGATTTTAAAATTAGAAAATATATCAAAAAAAACGTTGTAAACTCAGGTGTATCTAAAGTTATGATCGAAAGAACTTCAAATAAATGTTTTGTAACAATTTACACGTCAAGACCAGGTTTTGTTATAGGTAAAAAAGGTAGTGATATTGATAAAATTAAAAATAACTTATCCAAATTTACAACTAATGAAGTAAGTTTAAATATTAAAGAAGTAAAAAAACCAGAAACTAACGCATACTTAGTTGCTGAAAATATTGCTCAACAATTAGTAAAAAGAATTTCCTACAGAAGAGCAATGAAAAGAGCAATGCAATCATGTTTAAGACTAGGATCCAAAGGAATTAAAGTTTCAATTAGTGGAAGATTAGGTGGAAACGAAATCGCTAGAACTGAATGGTTGAGAGATGGAAGTATTCCATCTCACACTTTAAGAGCTGATATTGATTATGCAGAAGCAGAAGCTCTAACTACTTTTGGTATTATTGGAATTAAAGTTTGGATTTACAAGGGTGAGGTTTTTGCAAGAGAATTTAGTCAAGAAACTAACAAAATAAACCCAGAGGTTAAGAAATAATTATGTTACAGCCTGTTAGAAGCAAATATAGAAAAGCCCATAAAGGAAGAATACATGGAAAAGCATCTAGGTGTAGTTCGATTAACTACGGTTCATTTGCACTAAAAGCTATGGCTCCTGAAAGAATTATAGGTAAACAAATTGAAGCAGCAAGAGTTGCGTTAACTCGACATATGAAGCGACAGGGTAGAGTGTGGACTAGAATTTTTCCAAACATCCCAGTATCAAAAAAACCTGTTGAAGTACGTATGGGTAAAGGCAAAGGTGCCCCTGAATATTGGGCATGCAGAGTTAAACCAGGTAGAATTTTATTTGAGATAGATGGCGTGTCTGAAATAGTTGCAAAAGAAGCCTTATATAAAGCTTCTGCCAAGCTACCAATTAAAACAAAATTTATAAAAAGAGTCTTATAAAATGAAAAAACAAGAAATTAAAAAATTAACTAAAGATGAGGCTATAAAAAATATTGATAAATTGAAAAAAGATTTATTTAATTTTAGATTTCAAAAAATTAATTCACAAATTACCGACCCATCAAAAATAGGACAAACAAAAAAAACTATTGCAAGATTAAAAACTTTATTAAAGGGGAAATTAAATGCCTAAAAAAATATTAACAGGAATAGTTGTAAGTGACAAACCTAACAAAACTATAACTGTAGTAGTTGAAAGAAAATATTCACATCCTGTACTTAAAAAAGTAGTTAAAGTTAAAAAAAAATATAATGCACATGATGAAAATAATAAATTTAAAACTGGAGACAAGGTTTCAATAATTGAAAGTAAACCATTCTCTAAAAATAAAAAATTCGAAGTAATGGATGGTACCAAATGATACAAGTACAAACTGAATTATTAGTTGCTGACAACACTGGTGCAAAAAGAATTGAATGTATCAAGGTTTTAGGCGGTTCTAAACGTAGATACGCAAGTATAGGAGATACTATTGTTATAGCTGTTAAAGAGGCTATACCCAAAGGTAAAGTTAAAAAAGGATCTGTACACAAAGCTGTAGTGGTTAGAGTTAAAAAAGGTATCCATAGAGAAGATGGATCTAAAGTTAAATTTGACAATAATGCGGCTGTTCTAGTAGACGATAAAGGTGAACCAGTTGGAACTAGAATTTTTGGTCCAGTAACGAGAGAATTAAGAAGTAGAGGGCAAATGAAAATAATTTCATTAGCACCAGAGGTTTTATAAATGATTAAAAAAGGCACCAAAGTAAAAATATTAACTGGGAAAGATAAAAAAAAAGAAGGTGAAGTTATTGAAATCGATAGACCTAATAATAGAGCAAAAGTTCAAGGAATTAATATTGTGAAGAAACATGTTAAGACAACAAAAGAAAAAAAAGGTGGAATTATTTCAAAAGAAAGTTTTATTCATATTTCAAATTTAGTTGCTACTGAAAACAAAAAAAAAAATAAAAAAACTGAGGCTAAAAAATGACACCAAGATTAAAGGAACTCTATAAAAAAGAAATTCAACCAGCTCTTAAGGAAAAGTTGGGTTATAAAAACAATTATATGAGTCCAAAATTAAACAAAGTTGTTATAAACATGGGACTTGGTTTGGATGGGAATGACTCAAAAACGCTTAAATCTTGCGAAGAAGATTTAGGAAAATTAGCAGGTCAAAAACCAATAATTACTAAATTTAAAAAATCTGTTGCTAATTTTAAAACAAGAAAAGGTACAAATGCGGGTTTAAAAGTTACACTAAGAGGGAACAAGATGTATGAATTTATTGATAGACTGGTTAATATAGCTTTACCAAGAATTAAAGATTTTAGAGGACTATCAGCAAATGGTTTTGATAAATTTGGAAATTATACATTTGGTATCAAAGAACATATAATTTTTCCAGAGGTAAATTTTGATCGAATTGATAAAATTAGAGGGCTTGATATTGTTGTTGTGATATCATCTTTAAGTAAAGAACATAGTTTTGCACTTTTAGAAAAATTAAATTTTCCATTTATAAAAAAAGGAGATAATTAATAATGGCAAAAGTAAGCGCAGTTAACAAAAATAATAATAGGATAAAACTTTCTGATAGACTTTTTAAAAAAAGACAGACATTAAAAAAAATAATAATGGATAAAAAGATATCATTTGAAGAAAGATTTAAAGCCCAACAAAAATTATCAAATTTGCCAAGAAATTCATCTAAAACAAGAGTAATGAACAGATGTCAAATAACTGGAAGACCACATGGTGTTTACAGAAAATTAAAAATATCAAGAATAGCTTTGAGAGACCTTGGATTACATGGTTTAATACCAGGTATGACAAAGTCTAGCTGGTAGAAAGGATAATATGAGTTTAAGTGACCCAATAGGGGATATGATTGCCAGAATTAAAAATGCTCAAATGAGAAATCATAAAAAAGTAGCATTACCATCATCTAATTTTAAAGTAAAAATAGCTGATATACTTAAAAATGAAGGTTTTATAAAAGATTATAAAATAGATAAAGAAACTAACAAACCTACCTTATCAGTTGACCTGAAGTATTATTCAGGAAATCCTGTTATTAGCACTTTTGAGAGAGTTTCAAAGCCAGGTAGAAGAATTTTTTCAAGTGCTGATAGTTTGCCAAAAATTAATGGTGGCTTAGGTATCGCAATTGTATCAACCCCAAAAGGTGTGATGACTGATATGGATGCAAGGAAACAAAAAGTTGGTGGTGAAATTATTTGTAAGGTATTTTAATGTCTAAAATTGGTAAAATAAATATTTCTATTCCAGAAAAAGTTAAAGCAGTTTTATCTGGCAATGTTCTAAATATAGAAGGACCACTAGGAAAAAAATCACTTAGTATTGATTTGGAAATGTTTAATCTTGATATAATAGAAGGTAAAGATATATCAATTAAACCAAAAAAAATTGATAAGAATTCTAAAAGATTATGGGGCATGAATAGAAGCTTAATAAATAATGCCGTAATTGGCTCAAGTACTGGATATGAAAAAATTCTTGAACTTGTTGGAGTTGGATATAGAGCAGCATTGAAAGATAAACAGTTAAATCTTCAACTAGGTTATAGTCATGATATAAATTTTGACATTCCTGATGGAATTAAAATTCTTGTTGAGAAACAGACAACTATAAAAGTTAGTGGTTCTGACAAACAACAAGTTGGAATGGTAGTATCTAAAATAAAGTCATTTAGAAAGCCAGAACCATACAAAGGCAAAGGAATAAGAGAAAAAGGCCAACATATCTTAAGAAAAGAAGGAAAGAAAAAATAATGAAATTAAAAACTATTGATAGAAAAAAATTTAGAGTAACTAATAAGGTTAAAAAAGTTTCACCGCCTGATAGATTTAGGCTTAGCATATCAAGATCTATTAAAAATATTTCTGCACAAATCATAGATGATGTAAAACACGTAACTCTACTTTCGGCTTCATCAATTGAAAAGGATGTTAAATCAATGAAAAAAGTTAACAAAATTGAATTATCAAAAATAGTTGCAGAAAAGTTAGCAAAAAAAGCACAAGAAAAAAAAATAACCAAAATTTACTTCGATAGAGGAGTATACAAATATCATGGCAGAGTAAAAATTTTTGCTGATACATTACGAAAAAATGGAATGGAATTTTAAATTATGGATTTTAGAGATAAGAAAAACGATGATATTTTAGAAAAATTAGTTCACATAAATAGAATTGCAAAAGTTGTAAAAGGTGGACGAAGATTTGGTTTTTCAGCATTAGTTGTTGTTGGTAATCAGGCTGGAAAAATTGGTATAGCTCATGCTAAAGCAAAGCAAGTTCCTGATGCAATTAAAAAAGCAAATGAAACTGCTAGAAGAAATTTAATTCATATACCTTTACGAGAAGGAAGAACTATACATCATGATGTTTATGCCAAAGATGGTGCTGGAAAAATTGTTTTAAGAGGTGCATCTAAAGGAACAGGAATTATTGCTGGTGGTCCAGTTAGAGCAGTATGTGAGGTTTTAGGCATTAAAGATATAGTTGCAAAATCTATGGGAACATCAAATCCACATAATGTTATCAGAGCTACATTGAAAGCTCTGTTAAAGCAAAATTCACCAAAGCATATATCATTAATTAGAAATAAAAAAATTTCTGAAATAGTCGAAAAAAGGGGATAATGAGCACATTAAATACCACAGGAAAAGTTACTAAAAAAAGAATGAGAGTTGGTAGAGGTATTGGATCAGGAAAAGGTAAAACTTCTGGTAGAGGAGTGAAAGGCCAAAAATCTAGATCAGGTGTTGCCATAAAGAGTTTTGAAGGTGGTCAAATGCCTTTATATAGAAGACTGCCTAAAAGAGGATTTAATCAATTTGGAAGAATTAATATTGCTATAATGAATTTAGAAAAAATTCAGTCGTTTATTGATCAAAAAACAATAAACCCTAGTGATCTAATAAATAGCGATCTGCTAAAAAAATTAAAATTGATTAACAAAAACTCTCAAAAGTTAAAAATACTAGGTACTGGAGAAATTAAAGTTAAAATTAATATTGAAGCAGACTTAATATCAAAATCAGCGATGGATAAATTAGAAAAAGCTGGTGGTAAAGTTCAGTTAATAAAATAAGATATTATGAGCGCCTCCTCTCAAACAAAAGATCTCAAAAACAGAATATTTTTCACTATATTTATATTAGCAATCTATAGATTTGGAACTTTTGTACCACTCCCAGGAATTGACCCTGAACAATTACAGGTAATGATGAGTGGTAATCAAAAAGGACTACTTGGAATGTTTAACGTTTTTGCTGGTGGTGCAGTTAGTAGAATGGCAATATTTGCCCTAGGTATTATGCCTTATATTTCTTCATCTATTATTGTTCAGTTATTGACTGGTGTATCTGATTATTTTAAAAATTTAAAAGCACAAGGAGAAACTGGAAGATCAAAAATTACACAAATAACAAGGTATGGAACAGTTTTACTAGCAACAGTACAAGGCTACGGTTTATCAATAGGATTAGAATCATCACCAGATTTAGTGATTAATCCTGGAGCTTTTTTTAAGATTTCAACGGTCTCAACTATAGTTGCGGGTACTTTATTTTTAATGTGGCTTGGTGAACAGATTACCCAGAGAGGTATTGGAAATGGTATATCTTTAATAATATTTGCTGGAATAGTTGCTGAAATACCGAGAGCATTAGTAACAACTTTTGAGCTTGGTAGAACAGGAGCCGTTTCAACAATAATGATCATTGGAATATTTGTACTATTGGTTGCTACAATAATGTTTATTGTGTTTATGGAAAGAGCCTTACGAAAAATACTTATAAATTATCCAAAAAGACAAATGGGAAATAAGATGTATGGTGGAGAATCGTCTCATTTACCTTTGAAAATAAATCAAGCAGGAGTTATACCAGCAATTTTTGCTTCAGCTTTATTATTATTGCCAGTAACGTTTTCTAATTTTAATTTTTCTGATAATGACAGTTTCTTAAACATAAGTTCATATTTCACTCAAGGACAACCTCTGTACATGATTTTATATGCCTCAGGAATTATTTTTTTTACATTCTTTTACACTTCCATAACTTTTAATCCTGTTGAAACAGCAGAAAATTTAAGAAAATATGGTGGATTTATTCCAGGAATTAGACCGGGTGAAAGCACAGCATTATACATAGAAAATATATTAACCAAGCTTACGACAATTGGTGCACTTTATTTAACTCTTGTTTGTTTAATGCCAGAATTTTTAATTGCAAATTATCCAATTCCATTTTATTTAGGAGGAACTTCAATTTTAATTGTTGTAGTTGTCGCTATTGATACTGTTACTCAAATTCAAACAAGATTAATGAGCTCACAATATGAGCAATTAATTAAGAAAACAAAATTCGGAAAATAATAAAGTGAATGTTATTTTATTTGGTCCACCGGGAGCAGGTAAGGGTACACAAGCTCAATTTATTGTAAAAAATTATAATTACTTTCAATTATCAACTGGAGATCTATTAAGAAATGAAAGTAAACAAAAAACAATTTTAGGAAACAAGATTGAAGAACTAATTTCAAATGGAAAGTTTGTTTCTGATGAAATTGTTAGCACTTTATTAGAAAATTCTATAAGTAATTTAAAATTTAAAGATAGAATAATTTTTGATGGCTATCCAAGAAATATTCAACAAGCAAAAAAATTAGAAGCAATTTTAGCTAAATTTGATCAAAAAATAGGTCATATAATATATTTAAACGTCACTCGCGATGTTATTGAAAAAAGAATTATGGGACGTATGACGTGTGAAAAATGTAATATGACATTTAATGAATTTTTTAATAAAAATGAGATTGAATTGCACCCATGTGGCAAAGATCACCTGGTTAAAAGAAAAGATGATAATTATGAAACAGTTATATCCAGATATGACACATATATGAATACTACGAAACCGATCTTGGATTTTTATTCAAAAAATATAAATTTTGTTGAAATTGACGGTAACTCAAAAATTGAAGAAATAACGAGTAAAATCAATGAAATTCTTAAGGTTTAAACGTTGACTTTGGGACATCTTCTTATATAAAAGGCTAAATTTATTCTCAAAATTATGGCTCGTATAGCAGGTGTAAATATTCCTCAAAATAAACTTGTTCAAATAGGACTAATGTCCATCTATGGTATAGGTGATAAATTTTCCAAACAAATTTGTACATCCCTTGAAATACCTAAAGAAAAAAGAATTAATGAACTAACAGATGATCAAATTTTAAAGATTAGAGAATATATTGATCAAAACTTTAAAGTTGAAGGTGATCTTAGAAGAGAATATTCTTTAAGCATTAAAAGATTAATAGATCTTGCTTGTTATAGAGGATCTAGGCATAAAAAAAAATTACCTGTACGCGGTCAAAGAACAAGATGTAATGCAAGAACACGAAAAGGTAAAGCGATAGCTATTGCTGGAAAAAAATTAACACCACTTAAAAAATAATATATGGCTAAAATTGATAAAGTTGAAAACAAAGATCAAACTGTAGAGAAAACAGATAAAAAAGTTAAAAAAAGTTCTTATTCAAAAAAAAAAAAAAAAAAAAAAAAGTTCTTATTAAAAAAAAAAAAAAATAAAAAAAAATATTCTTAACGGCATTGCATATGTTCAATCTACATTTAATAATACAATCATTTCAATTGCTGATACAAATGGAAATGTGATTTCCTGGTCTTCAGCAGGATCAAAAGGTTTTAAAGGATCAAGAAAATCAACACCTTATGCAGCACAAATAGCTGCCGATTCAGTTGCTACTAAAGCTTTAGAATATGGAATGAAAACATTATCTGTTGAAGTTAAGGGACCAGGTTCTGGAAGAGAAACAGCTTTAAGAGCCTTACAAGCGAAAGGATTTAAAATTCTTTCAATAAAAGATACAACACCAATGCCACATAATGGAGCAAGACCACCAAAAAAAAGGAGAGTTTAAATGGAAAGTTTAAATGTAAATGTAAAAAATTGGAAATCATTAATTAAACCTGCAAAATTAGATGTTAAAATTAGTGAAGATAAATCTCACGCATCAATTATCGCCGAACCTTTGGAAAAAGGCTATGGACTAACTTTAGGTAATTCGCTGAGAAGAATTTTACTTTCGTCTATTAGAGGTGCAGCTGTTACATCAATACAAATTGATGGTGTTTTACATGAATTTACTTCAATTAAAGGAATAAGAGAAGATGTTACCGACATAGTTTTAAACGTTAAATTATTAGCTTTAAAATGTAGTTCTGAAGGAACAAAAAAGCTAATTTTAGACGCTAAAGGACCAGGCGAAATTAAAGCTTCATTTATAACACCTGTAGCTGACATTGAGATTTTAAATCCAGATTTAGTTATATGTAACTTGGATGAAAATACAAATTTTCATATGGAAATGAACGTTAGTACTGGAAAAGGTTATGTACCAGCTGTCATGAACAAACCTGAAGAACCACCTTTGGGTTTAATAGCAATAGACTCATTATATAGCCCAGTTAAAAAAGTTTCTTATGCAATAAGTACAGCTAGGGAAGGTAAAGCTTTAGATTATGATAAATTGACTATGGAAGTTGAAACTAATGGTTCTATTTCAGCAGAAGAAGCCGTTGCTTATTCAGCAAGAATTTTTCAAGATCAGCTTAATATGTTTGTAAACTTTGATGAACCTACAGAAGCTCCTATACCTGAAGTTTCTACAGAACCAGCATTTAATAAAAACTTATTAAGAAAAGTTGATGAACTAGAATTATCTGTACGTTCAATGAATTGCCTTAAAAATGATAATATCATTTATATAGGTGATTTAGTACAAAAATCAGAAGGTGAGATGTTAAGAACTCCAAACTTTGGAAGAAAATCACTAAATGAAATTAAGGAAGTTATAACTGCAATGTCACTATACCTAGGTATGGAAATACCAAATTGGCCACCAGAAAATATAGCTGAAATGTCTAAAAAATTAGAGGAACAAATCTAATGAGACATGGAATGGCTAATAAGAAGCTTAATCGCACTTCTGAGCATAGAAAAGCTTTATTAAAAAATATGTTAAATTCTTTAATAAAATATGAACAGATCACTACAACGCTTCCAAAGGCTAAATTTCTAAAACCACAAGCTGATAAAATTATTACTTTGGGCAAAAAAGAAACATTACAAACAACAAGAATGCTTATGTCTAAACTACAGGACATTACCTCAACACATAAAGTTAAAAAAACTCTATCTAAAAGATATGAAAAAAGAAATGGTGGATACACAAGAATTATTAAAGCAGGATTTAGATATGGCGACAATGCACCGATGGCAGTTATAGAATTTGTAGATAGAGATGTTGAAGCTAAAAGAGTTGATAAAAAAAAAAAAGAACCCTCTAAAGATAAAAACGAAGAAAAAAAATTAGCGACTGCATAATTTTTATATTGCAATAGATTATCATGAAAAAGTCTTTTAACGTTGATCAAACGTACAATAATATGCGTATAGATCGCTGGATTAGAAATAATTTAGGAAATATACCCCAAGGTTTAATCGAAAAAAACTTAAGAAATGGTAAAATTAAACTTAATAAAAAAAAAACAAAAAGTTCTCAAAAAGTAAAGACTGGTGATAGTATTGATTTATTTAATTTTGACTTTGAAGAAACAATAGTTCAAAAAAAAATTAAATTTGAACCATCTGAAGAAGTTATTAAAGAAAATGAAGAATTAATAATTGATAATAATGAAGATTTTATTGTATTAAATAAAAGTTCAGGAATATCAGTTCAAGGTGGTACTAAATCAAAAAAAAATCTTGTTGATATTTTTGCTAAAAGTGAAATTTTTCAAAATACAAAACCTTTTTCTGTTCATCGATTAGATAAAGATACCTCAGGTGTATTTATCATGGCTAAACATAGAGAGTCAGCTCAATTATTAACATCACTTTTTAGACTAAGAAAAATTCACAAAACATACTTAGCTATATGTCATGGAGAATTAGAAAAAGATTCAGGTGAATGGAATGATGACCTTACAAGGTATGACAATGATAAAGAAATAGTAGAAAAAGCTAGAACATTATATAAAGTTTTAGATAAAAATTCTATTTGTACTCTAGTAGAAATGAAACCCATAACTGGGAGAAAGCATCAATTAAGAAAACAGTTATATGCTATAGGTAGTCCCATATATGGAGATCAAAAGTATAAATTTAGCAATACAGACAAGGCAATAAATAAAAATTTAATGTTACACTCTTATCAAATTAAATTTATGATTAAGGATAAAAAATATACATACACTGCTCTTTTACCAGATTATTTTAAAAAACTTTTAAAAACTAAGAGACTTAGATTTCCAAGTTCTTAAGAAAATTATTAACAATTATATTATTTAATTGTTTATAATTTTGATCCTTAATATTTTTCAAATTAGTAACGTCTTTATCAATTATTCCACATGGAATAATACTTTTATATTTGCTTAAATCATTACACACATTAATAGCAAACCCATGATATGCAATCCATTTGCTCACACGCACACCAATAGCAGCTACTTTTTTAATTTTATTTTTATCTTTAAACCAAATTCCTATATTATTTGGATCACTAAATGTGTGAATATTAAATTCTAGTAAGCTTTCAATTATAGTTTTTTCAATTAATGTAATAAATTTTCGTATATCTTTTTTTCTTTTTTTTAAATCTATTACAAAATAGCACACAATTTGACCCGGACCATGATATGTAATTTTACCACCTCTATTTGTTTTTATTATATTTATTTTTTTATCAATGATTTCATTTTCACTATAACTTGTACCTGCCGTGTAAACATCTTCATGTTCTAAAAGCCAAATTAGATCTTTTTCATTATCTAAAACAATGCTATTTAATCTTTTTTCTAAAAAATCTATTGCATTTTTATATTTTACAGGTTTTATTGTCTTTTTTATCTCTATATCCATTTAAGAATTGTATTTATTAAATTATGTATTAATAGTGCCAATTGAATTATAGGTAAATTTATGTCTTTAATAAAAAAAATAAAAGATAAAAAAGTAAATTTTGAGTTTAACAAAGAATATATAAACGTTGTTACATCTAAGATTGCTAATAATGATGCTTTATTTATAAGCAATTCATTTAAAGAAATGCACCCAGCTGATGCTGCGGATATCATTGAAAATCTTAACCAAAGTGATCGTGAAAGTTTGATTAAATTAAATAATTTTAAAATTGACCCACAAGTTTTTATTGAATTAAATGAGTCTGTTCAATCAGAAATTATTAAATACCTATCTTCTGATGCCATCGTAACTATATTAAAAAATTTAGAATCTGACGATGCGATTTCTATATTAGAAAACGTTGATGAAAAAAATAAAAATATAATTTTAAGCTCACTACCTCCAAAAGATCGCTTTGCTTTATTGGAAAGTTTAAGTTACCCAGAAGATACAGCTGCAAGAATAATGCAACGTGAGTTTACAGCTATACCAAGCAATTGGTCTGTTGGTCAAACTATTGATTATTTAAGAGATAATAAAGATTTACCAGAAGAATTTCTAGAAATATTTATTGTAGATGAAGAATTTAAACCAATAGGAGCAGTTCCTTCATCAAAAGTATTGACTACCTCACGTGATACAACAATGCTTTCAATTATGTCTGAGTCTCAATTACTTATTCCCGTTGATATGGATAAAGAAGAAGTTGGTAATTTGTTTGAAAATTATAATTTAAATTCAGCATGTGTTGTTGATAAAAATAATAAATTAGTTGGAATGATTACTAATGATGATGTGTTGACCGTATTAAAAGAAGAAGCTGAAGAGGATGCATTAAGATTATCAGGTGTTGGTGATGAAGCAATTACTGATGGAGTAATTATAAAAACTAAAAGAAGATTTAATTGGTTATTATTAAATTTGTTTACAGCTTTCTTGGCAACATGGGTAATTAGTTTATTTGGAGCAACAATCGAACAAATGGTTGTGTTAGCATTTCTAATGCCAATAGTTGCTTCCATGGGTGGCAATGCTGGCATGCAAACTCTTGCTGTTACAGTAAGAACATTAGCAACTAATGATCTAACTAAAAATAATTTTTCAAGAAACATATTAAAAGAATTTAATATTGGAATTTTAAATGGTGTAATATTTGCAGTTATAAGTGCATTTATAGTTCAAATTTGGTTTCAAGATATTAAGCTTTCAATAATAATTTCTATCTCAATGATACTTACAATGGTAGTCGCTGGCCTATTTGGAATATTGGTTCCCATAACATTAAAAAATATGAATATTGATCCAGCTATCGCATCAAGTGTATTTGTCACTACAATTACAGATGTTATAGGTTTTGTTTCATTTTTAGGTGTAGCTGCTTATTTTTTATAACTTATCTTAAAAATTATCAATTAATCTTATATTATTGATATAATATGCAACAAACAGTTTAAACTTTTTACCTAATTTTGTTTTTTTTAAATCAATTACATTTCTAATTTCCAAATATTCAATTTTAATATTATATTTACGACTTAGTTTTTCCTTTAATTGTTTTAAAAAAATAATTGGAGAATCCTTTTTATTAAGCGTAGGTTTTATTTTTTTTAAAATATGTGTTAATTTTGAAGCTTTGTATAAATCTTTTTTACTTAATAAATTATTTCTCGAAGATAAAGCTAATTTGTTTTTATTTCTAATAGTTTTACAGGGGTAAATTTTGCTTTTATATTTATCTCTTATATGGTTGTTAACTAAATATAGTTGTTGATAATCTTTATCCCCCATAAAAATATATCTTGGCTCTATCAATTTAATAAAACGTTCCATAATCTCTAACACACCTTCAAAATGACCCTTTCTATATTTAGCACATAATATCATTTGTGATTTAACAAGTGTAATTTTTTCTCTTAATTTGATGCTGTAGATATCTTTTGTTACGGGTATAAACACGAAATCAACTTTTAATTTTTTTAATAAATTTAAATCTTTATTAATATTTCGTGGATAAACAAAAAAGTCATTTTTACTGTTAAATTGTTTAGGATTAACATAAATACTTACTAAAGTTTTTTTACATTTTTTTTGAGATTTTTTAATTAGAGATATGTGACCTTGGTGTAGACCACCCATTGTTGGAACAAATCCTAAGTTTGAAATTGAACTTATTGCCTTTTTTAAGACATTTATGTTTCTTAAAACTTTCATTTGTAAATTTAGAACAATATAAGTAAAACATTTAAATGATTAAACAAGCAATAATTCCCTTAGCTGGACTTGGAACTAGATTGTTGCCACTAACCAGCGTTTTTGCAAAAGAGCTATTACCAATTAATGGCAAGCCAGGAATTGAATATATAATAGAAGAATGCATTGAATCTGGAATTAAAGAAATCATATTTATAATTTCAAAAAAAAAAATCATGATTAGAAACTATTTTTTTAATGACAAATTTTACCAAAAAATTATTAAAGAAAAAAAAGATCCAAGAATTATTAAAGAATATAAAAAAATATTGAAATATCGTAAAATGATTAAATTTGTTTATCAAGAAAAACCTCTAGGTACAGGTGATGCTGTTTTAAAAACTAAAAATCTCATTAAAGATAAATATTTTTTGATGCTATTACCTGATGATCTTATAATAAAAAAAAATTGCTCAACATCGATGATTGCTGTTCACGATAAACACAAATGCTCAGTAATGGCCAGTATGATTGTTAATAAAAAAACTGTTTCAAGATGGGGTATTTATAAAATTGATAAAAAAATCAATAAAAATAATTTTATAATCCAAAGTGTTATAGAAAAACCCAGCCCAAAAAAAGCACCTTCTAATAAAGCAGTTATAGGGAGATATATACTACCAAAAACTATTTTTAAAAAATTATCAAAACTTAATCCAGGTAATGCTGGTGAAATCCATATTACAGACGCTATACAAGCGCTAATTGATGATGAAGAAAAATTTATTGGACATAACTTTACTGGAAAATATTTAGATTGTGGTTCAATGAATGGCTATATTAATGCAACGCAGGAAATATGTAAAATATGAAATTATGCATGATTGGAACAGGGTATGTTGGTTTAGTAAGTGGTGTTTGCTTTTCCGACCTTGGCAATGATGTAATTTGTGTAGATCGTGATACTGATAAAATTAATAATCTTAAAAAAGGTATTATACCGATTTACGAACCTGGTCTTGAAGAATTAGTTAAAAAAAATTATAAAAACAAAAGATTAAAATTTTCTACGAATTTAAATGATTCTGTAGGTAAATCTGACATTGTGTTTATTTGCGTTGGAACCCCTACAAAAAAAAATTCTGCATCAGCAGATTTAAGTCAAGTTTACAATGTAGCTAAAGAAATTGCTAAATCAATTTCTAAATTCAAAATTATAATTACCAAATCAACAGTTCCAGTTACAACTGGTGATGAAATTGAAAAAATCATTTCTAACAAAAAAACAAAAAAACTTTTTTCAGTAGTCTCAAATCCTGAGTTTTTAAGAGAAGGAGATGCTATAAGAGATTTTATTTACCCTGACCGGATAGTAATAGGCACTAATGACAAAAAATCTAATAAGATGCTTAAAAATTTATATTCTCCATTGATATCAAAAGGTGCCAAATATATAAAAACTTCAAGAAGAGCGGCTGAATTAATTAAATATGCTTCTAATGCTTTTTTGGCTACAAAAATTACCTTTATAAATGAAATTGCTAATTTATGTGAAAAAATTAATGTAAGTACTGAGGATATATCAATAGGTATGGGACTAGACAAACGTATAGGTAGTCGCTTTTTAAGACCAGGTCCTGCTTACGGTGGATCATGCTTTCCAAAAGACACCAAAGCTATAGTTTCAACGGCAAATAAATTTAGAACAAATTTATCTATAATTAAGAGTGTAATTAAATCTAATGAAAATCGATCAGATTTATTACTTAAAAGGGTTATCGAAATTTTAAAAGGTAAAATCAAAAATAAGAAGATATGTTTTTTAGGAGTTACATTTAAAGCTAATACAGATGATATGAGAGATTCATCTTGCTTATCTATGATACCAAAACTGATTAAGAAAGGTGCAAAAATTAACTATTATGATCCAACAGGCCAAAAGAAAGAATTTGATAAATTTAAGAATATTTATTTTTCTCAAGATATTAAATCGGCTATTAATAAATCAGATTTGATAATTATTCACACTGAATGGAATGATTTTAAATCAATTGATTTTAAAAGAGATGTAAAAAATAAGAAATTTATAATTTTTGATATGAGAAATATTTATTCATCAACTAAAATGTCGGAACAAAAAATTAATTATTTTGGTATTGGACGTTAATTCAATTCAAAAATAGCATCTACTTCAACTGCAACGCCTAGTGGTAGACTGTTTGTACTAACAGCAGCTCTTGTATGCATTCCTGCGTCACCAAAAATTGACGCAATCAAGTCTGATGCACCATTTATAACTTTTGGTTGTTCGATAAAATCTTCTGTCGAATTAACAAAACCTGTAAGTTTTACACATGATTTTATTTTAGACAAATCATCTTTACATGCTTTTTTAGCTTGAGCAACTATACTTAATGCACATCTTTTTGCCGCATCATAACCAGCCTCAGTATTTAACTCTTTACCTAATTTACCTTTTATTAATTCTGCTTTTTCAGTCATTGATATTTGACCTGAAATGAATAAAAGTTTACCAACAATTTTCGTAGCAACATAAGACCCAACGGGACTAGCTGCATTTGGTAAGATTAAATTATTTTTTTTAATATTTTCTTCAAAAATCATCTATTTCTCTTTTTTCTTAAAAATATCCATTAAAGTTTTATTTTCTAATTCTTTATGTTTTTTTGCGTAACTTTTTTTTAATTTCGATTGATTAAGAGGATTATTTTTAATTTTACATTCAAGTTTCTTTTTAAATGAAGTAATTTTTGAACAATCCTCTTTTGCAATCAATGTATTTGGAATTGATAACAATATCATCAAAGGCAAATAAAATATAATTTTTTTCATAATTTATTTAGCTTCTTTACAAAATATGTGTTTTAAAGTTCTTTCATCTTGTGGTGGACACGTATCATTCATCTTTTTTATGCCACTAGTTCCATCTTTTATTGAAGAACAAGAAGCTAAACTTACAAGTGCAAATATAATTAATATTTTTTTCATTTTTTTTTCCTTATCTTTTTTTTTTTTTTTTTTTTTTTTTTTTTTTGTTTTTTTTTTTTTT
>Ga0209091_10000307_pt1 | contig 48296 bp, 40 predicted proteins | sample ArcticOcean_MG_C_6_FD_187438 | JGI IMG/M metagenome (GOLD analysis project Ga0209091, IMG submission 187438) | Marine microbial communities from western Arctic Ocean - ArcticOcean_MG_CB8_128 (SPAdes) (version 2) | ecosystem: Environmental > Aquatic > Marine > Oceanic | place: Arctic Ocean...
AGGCGCTATCTCAACTTATTTTACACGGCTAATCTCCAATCCACTTTATAACCGAATCCGAAATGAGTTTTGGGATCTCACCGGTAAATTGCCAATGGCGAAAACCACTACCCGAACCTTGATCAAGAAAGTAGAAGAAAGTCTCAAAAGTTTAATCGTACCAGGTCTCTTTTTTGAAGAATTGGGTTTCAGATATTTTGGACCTATAGATGGCCATGACCTGGATGAAGTCCTTCATACCTTGGGAAATATTAAAGATATCCAGAAACCGGTATTGCTGCATGTATTAACCAAAAAGGGGAAGGGGATGGTTTCCATGAATGTTGAAAATCGTGAGTACCATGATGATGCGGTAAAATATCATGCGGTGAAGCCCAATAGTAAACGTCCTTACAAAATTCAAAAAGATGTACCCAAATCGAATACTCCTATCTTTCAGGATGTGTTTGGAAAATTATCCTGTGAAATCGCCCGAAACCGGGAAGATACAGTTTGTGTTACGGCGGCTATGCGGGAAGGAACCGGACTTGTCTCCTATTCCAAAGAATTCCCGGATAGATTTTATGATGTTGGTATTGCTGAAGGTCATGGTGTAACATTTTCAGCGGGGCTTGCTACAGAGGGAATCCGCCCCATTGTAGCTATTTATTCTACATTTTTACAGCGAGCATATGATCATATCATACACGATTGTGCTATCCAGCATCTTCCTGTTATCTTTTGTCTGGATCGTTCCGGCATTGCCGGAGAAGATGGCCCCACGCACCACGGTGCCCTTGATCTTGCTTATTTGAGATGTATTCAAAATATGATTGTTACAGCCCCAAAAAGTGGCAATGAATTCAGACATCTTCTATACACTGCACTCAATATAAAAGGTCAACCCATTTCTATTCGTTATCCCAAAGCAAGCTCCGTGGAATTTGATGAAAATGGTCAGGCAGAAATGCTGCCCATTGGGTCATGGGAAGTGGAACAGCGTGGATCGGATGTAGCCATACTGGCTGTAGGCCCCATGGTTTACACCGCTCTGGATGCGGCAAAACAGTCTGCTTCATCGGGAATCACATGCGAAGTGGTGAATTGCAGATTCATTAAACCCATGGATACAGCATACTTGGATTCCATTAAGAAAAAATTCGCAAAGATCATTACATTGGAGGAAGGGACGACCACAGGTGGTTTTGGTGATGGTGTCGCCGGATGGCTTTTGGAAAATGGGTTTCAAGGGAAGTTTAAGAAACTTGGATTACCAGATAACTTTGTAGAGCATGGCTCCCGTGATCAGATATTGACAATGCTGGGACTGGACGTTGATGGTGTCGCCCAATCAATTCGTAATTTTGTTGGTGAAAAGGACTCCGTTTCCGTTTAAAAATTGAATTCTTTATTTCTAGCACTCATTGGACTCATCCTGTTTGGATTGGGTTATCGGTTTTACGCATCTTATATCTCAACTAAAATATATTCTCTCCAGGATTTTACAGGAGAGGTTCCGGCAAAAGAGTTCCAAGACGGAATAGATTTTGTACCAACTAAAAAGGGGATTCTTTTTGGGCACCACTTTACATCTATAGCGGGTGCAGCACCTATTATTGGCCCCTGCATTGCAGCCTTCTGGGGATGGTTGCCGGCTCTGCTTTGGATCGTTTTGGGAACCATATTTATGGGTGCCGTTCATGATTTTGGTGCGCTTGTGGTATCTGTCCGGGAAAAAGGGAAGACGATTGCAGACATTACCGGAACCATTATCAACAAGCGTGTAAAAACCATGTTCCTGATTTTTGTCATGATGTTAAGTTGGCTAGTGCTGGCTGTTTTTGCTATGGCAATTGCAGGACTTTTTGTGAGTATTCCTACAGCCGTTCTGCCTGTAAATATTGAAATTATTATTGCACTCGCCGTTGGATTTTTACTTTATCGAAAAAAAGTGGATGCTTTGATTCCCTCGATCATTGCCTTAATTCTACTGTATGTTTTTGTGTATATTGGATCTTTCACACCACTTTCATTCGAGGCCATTGGAATGGACAAAGCCTCCCAATATACTCTTTGGATTATTTTACTATTTATTTATTCTGGGATTGCCAGTCTGCTCCCTATTTGGTTATTACTCCAGCCACGGGACTATATAAACAGCCATCAATTGATTGTTGGTTTGGTCTTGATCTTTATCGGAATAGCCATTGCTCAGCCGGTTGTAGAAGCACCCATGATAAGATCGGCAGGTGAGGGAGTCCCTGGTTTATTCCCTCTATTATTTGTGACCATCGCCTGTGGAGCTATTAGTGGATTTCATGGATTGGTAGCATCTGGTACCACATCAAAACAAGTCTCCAATATTCAGGATACAAAAATGATAGGGTATGGATCCATGCTTGGCGAGGGAACCTTGGCCTTGGCTTCCACCATTGCGGCTGTGGCGGGAATTTCTTTGGTTACAAATTGTAATCTACCTTCTATTGGCGCTGTAGATAATCTTAGTTGGAATATTTATTATGATACATGGGCACATGCAGCCACCAATAAAGCAACTGCTTTTGTATTAGGTGGAGGTGCTTTGATCCAGTCTCTGGGAATTCCACAAACACTTGCCAAAACGATTATGGCTGTATTGGTTATTTCATTTGCCGCAACAACTTTAGATACAGCGACAAGAATCCAACGATTCATTCTTATAGAAGTGGGGCAAACCATTAATGTCCCGTTATTGAAAAATCGTTATATTGCCACATTTGTGGCTATTGTGCCAGCACTGGCACTGACCTTATGGAATATTGCTGATCCTGTATCTGGTGAATTAACACAGGCCGGTTGGGTATTGTGGCCTATTTTTGGCGCATCAAACCAAATGTTGGCAGCTTTGACTTTAATGACGTTATCCATCTATTTCTGGAAAAAGAATAAACCAGTTTTGCCTCTAATCATTCCTTTTATTTTTATTACCGTAACCACGCTCTCATCCCTGGCAGTAAATGCCCAATCTTTCATTGGGAACAATCCATTATTATTTGTGATAGATTGTATATTAGCCACCCTGATTCTATGGATGCTATATGAAGGTTGGACAGTTTTCAGAGCTGGAAGATCACAGGAAATATTTTAGACCATGAGTGAACAATTAACTCTATTTCAAGATGGATTAAACCATTGGAATAAAACCACTAAATCTATGTCGACTCGTGACGCAGATTTTGATACTTTATCAGGCAAAGAACTGGATCTGTGTTACTTCCCCGATTCCCCAAATAGTGATTACATGGATAAGATTGGGTTCCCGGGGCAATTCCCATACACCCGGGGTGTCCATCCCAATTTATACCGTGGAAAACTCTGGACCATGCGCCAATTTGCTGGATTTGGTAAACCAGAAGAAACCAACCACCGTTTCAAAAAATTATTAGAAAAAGGGCAAACCGGTCTCTCCGTAGCTTATGATATGCCCACCCTAATGGGATACGATCCGGACCATCCCTATTCAAAAGGAGAAGTAGGGAAATGTGGCGTCAGTGTTTCTTCTCTTGCGGACATGGAAACACTTTTTGACGGCATCAATTTGGGTGAGATTTCTGTTTCCCAAACCATTAACGGTCCTGCCATTGTTCTCCTTGCATTTTATATTGCTGTAGCAGAAAAACAAGGTGTGCCATTGGATCAACTCCGCGGCACCCTCCAAAATGATATCTTGAAGGAATTCATTGCCCAAAAGGAATGGATCTTCCCGCCGAAACCATCCATGCGTGTCATTACGGATATGCTGGCTTATTGCACCGAACACATGCCAAAATTCAATACGATTTCCATCAGCGGCTACCACATTCGGGAAGCAGGTTCTACCGCGGCGCAGGAATTGGCATTTACTCTGGCAAATGGATTTTCTTATGTGGAACATGGCATGAAAGCAGGGTTAGATGTGGATGACTTTGCACCCCGTCTTTCCTTCTTTTTTAATTCACATTTAGATTTTTTTGAAGAGATTGCCAAATTCCGGGCTGCACGCCGAATTTGGGCCAAGCGGATAAAAAATGTGTATGGGGCAAAGAGTGAAAAGTCCTGGAAATTGCGCTTCCACACCCAAACGGCGGGATGCAGTCTTACTGCCCAACAGCCCGAGATCAATATTGCTCGTACTGCATTTCAGGCTTTGGCAGGTGTCTTGGGTGGGACGCAAAGTTTGCATACCAATTCTATGGATGAAGCGTTGGCCTTGCCAACAGAAAAAGCAGCGGAGGTTGCACTGCGAACGCAACAATTGATCGCTTTTGAAACGGGTGTTGCTAACGTGGTTGACCCATTGGGTGGATCCTGGTTTATTGAAGAACTCACAGATAAGATCGAAGAGGATGCAGAACAATATTTTCAGGAAATTGAGAATATTGGAGGTGTCATTCCGGCTATTGAGCAAGGTTATTTCCAACGTGAGATCGCACGAGCTGCATCGGGTTACCAATCCAAGTTGGATTCTAATCAACGTATCATGGTGGGTGTAAATCGGTTTGTGAAAGAGGATGAAGAGATTGATATTCCAATTCTGGAAATCAGTGCGGAAGCAGGTGAAGTCCAACGGCAAAAATTGGCTAACATGAAAAAATCCCGTGATGAAACAAAAGCGCAGGAGAGATTATTTGAAATACAGGAAGCCTGTAAAAACGGAGATAACCTGATGCCGCCTATCATAAAAGCGGCCAAAGCATACGTGACCATGGGTGAAATTGTGGTGGCCATGAAAGCAGAATTTGGTGAGTGGCAGGAAACTGCTGTTTTTTAAGGAAAAAAATAATTTAGATATGCATGATACATTGAAAAAAGATATTTATTCTATATCCTTGGGAACAGGTAGGAGGCTACAAATTACTTATTTAAAATTTTTGATCAATCCACTTGTTTGGCAGGTATGTGCTATTATTTGGAACCATCATCAGTCTTTGGCCGGCAAAGGATTAAGACCATGAATCTTGTTTTTATAACCGCCGTTATTGCGTTGTTCTCCAGTATAGTGTGGTATGTGATTTTCCCACTTTTTGAAGGAGAATCAATGATCCCTCTAAAAATGAACCAAGGTGACCTGGATCGAAAAAAGGAGGTACTGCTACGCCAGATCAAAGAATTGGAAATGGATCACCATATCGGGAATATTTCTGACGAAGATTTCAACGGCAGCCGGTTAGCGCTTAAGCAGGAAATTTCAGAAATTATTGCAGAATTAAAAAAAGTGTCGTGAATCTTCAAGTCACTAATCTTTCAAAATCATTTTACTACTCTCCCGTTTTTCAATCTTTTTCTCTCAAAATAGAATCGGGTGAAAAGATTGGCCTTTCCGGTCCCAATGGATCGGGGAAGACCACTTTACTCAAAATGATCAGCGGTATCATGTCTATTGATTCCGGTGAGATCAGGATAGGAGAGAATGATGTGAATTCGGATGATCCAGATCCAAGAAAAAACCTGTATTACCTGGGCCATTCCGTAGGACTCTATCCAAGTTTAACCGGACACGAAAACCTGGCCTTTATTTCTGGATTATATGGGAAGACGAGCCGCAATATTTCTGACATTTTGATCAAGGTAAAGCTCGGTTCTGTCCAGGATAAATTGGTGAAATTTTATTCACAGGGCATGCTCCAACGGCTCAAACTTGCCACGGCCATAATTCTTGATCCCGATATTTTATTATTAGACGAACCTTTGGCCGGATTGGATGTTGATGGAATCAAATTGTTTGAATCCGTTATAGTAGAATGGAATGAATTGAGAAAAACTATGATTATTGTTTCCCATGATTCTGATTGGTTGCGTACCAATACAGACCGAATTATAGAACTAAAACAATGTTGATTCATTTTATACTAAAAGACTTGAAAATTGAATGGCGATCCAAAGAGATTATAACATCCATGTTTATTTTTGGATTATCCATTACGCTGATTTTCGCCTTGGCGTTCCAAGTGGCACCGATGTTAATTCGCACATTTGCTCCGGGACTCTTGTGGGTGGTGATCTTGTTTACATCTGTTTTGGGGCTGAATCGCCTTTTCTCGCTGGAGCGGGAAGAACATGCCATGTGGAGTTGGACATCAGCACCGGTGGATCGTGGAATTGTTTATATATCAAAAGTTATTTCGGCACTTTTCTTCGTCTTGATGTCAGAAATCTTGTTCATTGTCCCCTTTTTCATTTTCTTGAATCTACCAGCCAACTTTTCATTTTTTCAATTTTCACTAATTCTTTTTTTAGGAACAGGCGCCATCGTTTCTGTGGGTTGTTTGATTTCAGGCATCACTTTGCAGGCAGGATTGCGTGATGTATTGATTCCCATATTGCTATTTCCATCTGCATCGCCTGTGGCTATTGCAGCGACAAAATGTACAGAATCATTATTTGATCAAAAGCCTATGACAGAGTGGAATTTTTGGTTTCTTATTCTTGGCTCTTTTTTTGTAATTTTTGGCCTGTTTGGATACATGGTCTTTAACCGGATCGTTGAAGAATAATGACCTTTTTTAATCATCAAAACAATTTAATTCATGCAGCAATAGCGGCTGCACTTTCTGCGATCAATATTTATATTGTTCTCAGCTTGGAACCGCCGAACTTGGCACAGGGTATTTTTGGCAATATTTTTTATATTCATGTTCCTGTTGCTTGGACAGCATTTCTCCTGTATTTGTGTGTTATGATTTCGGGAATTTTATTTCTTATAAAGAAGGATAAAGTATGGGATCGTCGTGGTCTTGCTTTTGCCGAGGTGGGAACCATCTTCATGTTTTTGGTCTTAACTACGGGACCCATTTGGGCCAAACCGGCTTGGGGTATATTTTGGCCTTGGGAGCCCCGCCTTACTACCAGTCTAATCCTTTTCCTGATATTTCTGGGTTATTTTATGTTACGGGAATTTGGAGGCAATCCGGAACAGGTTTCCCGATATGCAGCCGTGGTTGGAATTTTGGCATTTTTAGATGTCCCTTTAATATTTTTATCGGTAAAGTTCTGGTTACCAGAAATGCAGTCACATCCACAGGTCGGGCAGTATTTTGACAGTGCAAATCCGCTGCCAACTTATCTTTTGATCTTCTCATTTTTATCATTATTGGTCGTGTCAAGTCTAATGATTCGCTTGCGGACAAATATTTTATCCATGAAAGAAGCGAATTAGATTATGGAATATTTACTTACCGCAGTTATCCTAGTTTATGGTTCAATTGCCGGATGGTTTCTTTATCAACTGAAACAAAATAATTTATTAAAGAGGAGTAAATAAATATGGAACGCAAAATTGTTCACGTTATCGGTACGGGAACGATTGGTGAACCGCTCATCGGACTGCTAAGCGATTATAGAGATCAGTTGGGGATCGATGAAGTTACCTTTCATAAAAACTCGGCTCTTCGCCGGGATAGGTCTAAAGTAAGCGACCTACTGCGCCGTGGTGCACGACTATCTGTGGATGAAGGGAAGGAACAGGAGTTTAGAAAGTTGGGAATAGATCCTGATTTTGAAACGGAAGAATCAATCAAGCGGTCAACGGTTGTAATTGATTGCACCCCCAAAGGGGTCGGTCATTCCAATAAAGTGAAGTATTATGAAAAATTCTCAGATACTGTAAAAGGATTTCTAGCCCAGGGCAGTGAAGATGGATTTGGAAAGAAATATGCTCGTGGCATTAACGACCATGCTTTGAATTCTTCAGATAAGTTCATCCAAATCGTATCGTGCAACACCCATAATATATCCTGTGTCACCAACACCTTGGCCGTGAATAAAGATCCAGATAATCTCGTAGAAGGGAAATATGTCTGTATTCGTCGTGCAAATGATTTGAGTCAGACAGGAAGTTTTATACCGGCACCCCAAGTGGGATCACATGGAGACGAGAAATATGGTTCGCACCATGCGGCTGATGCGGCTGGCTTATTCGCAACATTGGGCATGGACCTGAATTTGTTTTCATCGGCTATGAAAGTAAATAGCCAATATATGCATGTACTTTGGTTCACACTCAAAGTGAAAGAACCTACTACCCTTGCATCTGTGAAGGAGAGACTGCATAATAATGATAATGTAGCCATGACTACCAAGGATATGACCAGCACGGTTTTTTCCTTCGGACGTGACCATGGACATTATGGACGAATCATGAACCAAACTGTTGTTGTAGAACAATCACTTCATGTTCGGAATGATCATGAAATCACAGGTTTCTGTTTCACGCCACAGGATGGCAATTCTATCTTGAGTTCAATCTCAGCAGCAGAATGGATGCTGTATCCCCATTCTTATAAAGATAAAATCCAGTGCCTGTCGCACCTGTTTTTTAACATCATTTGAGCCTGAAAGTTGAACGGATCGTCACTGGCCCGTTTCAGGAAAATAGTTATGTCGCTTGGCAAGATGGATTGCCATCCTGCCTTGTGATTGATCCAGGTGATGATTCTGAACTGATTATTGAAGTGATTTCAGGAAAGGATCTCAATCCAATTGCCGTGGTAAATACCCATGCACATTTGGATCATATCGGTGGTGTATCGGATTTAAAAGAAAAATACGGAATACCATTTTATTTACATCCCAATGAAAAACCGATTCTGGATAGTTACGAAAGAGATTGTGCTTTTTTTGGAATAACACCGAAAATAACTCCAACGGTTGATCATTGGTTAAGCGCAGGTGAATTGAAGGTCAGTGACTTTTTGATCCAATGTGTTGAAACACCAGGACACACACCAGGTGGAACCTGTTTGGTAATCAATGATCATGCGTTCACCGGTGATACGATTTTTGCCGGTTCTGTTGGGCGAACTGACTTGCCGGGCGGTAATTGGGACACCTTATGTGATAGTTTGGTGAAAGCTATGGAAAATATTTCACATGATTATATTTTACATCCCGGACATGGACCGGACACAACATTGGAAAAAGAAATGAAACAAAACCCATTTTTGATTCCATTATTAAAACGGGTAAATTCCTTTTAATGAGTGAATTACAAACATTTAAGAAAAAACTGATTCAACTCGATTCGATTTTCCACAAGTTCACTGCCGAATTGGCAACCTTTTCTGATTTAAAGAAAGAAAACCGGATCATTATTGCTGTTTCTGGTGGAATGGATTCCATGGCGCTTTTTTCTCTCTTACATTCGAGAGAAAAATTTGATTTAGTCATTGCACATGTGAATCATCATTTGCGTGGAGATTCTAATAAAGATGAATCCCTTGTTCAAAGTGCATGTAGATCATTGGGAATTCCATTCTTCACTACATCATTGAATCCTAAAAAAATAAAAAAAGGGGAAAGTGTTGAACAATGGGGGCGAACACACCGCTATCGTTTCTTTAATGAAGTTATGGAAAAAACTAAGGCAAATTGGGTTATGACGGCTCACCATGGTAATGATCAGGTGGAAACTGTTTTAATGAATCTATCCCGTCAATCCGGCATTTCAGGCCTTTGTGGCATTGGGAAACAAACTAAAAATGTTATGCGTCCGTTGTTGAGTTTCACAAAAAAGGAATTAACCGATTTTGTAATAAGAAATGAAATTCCTTTTCGTGAAGATTTCACCAATTCTGAACTATCCAATCCCCGGAATTTTATTCGACATACGGTCGTAAACCCATGGGAGAATAATGCTCAAAATCTTGTGAAGGGGATTCAAAGTTCCGTTAATCATTTTTCCGAATGGAAAGATGCATTGGATTATTTCATTTTGGAGACACTTGTTCCAAAAATTCACCAATCTGTCAATCGGTTTGATATTCCTATCAAGATGGTCCAAGGTCTGCCAAATATGGTGAAAGTTAGATTGGTGCAACTTTTGATGGAAGCAACTTATCATGAACGTTGGTCCAAACATCAGATTGAACTTTTGAAATCATTTTTCAAGAAAGAAGAAGTAGGCAATCAACATATTTTACCTAACGGATGGAAATTGTTATGGGATCGAAGATCAATTATTGGAAAAGAAACGGCACATCAATCCCCAAAATATCCCGTGAAACTTGTCCCGGGTCATCCTGTTAATTTTAATGATTATAGATACGAATTGGTCTTGTCGAGACAAGAAAAGTCTGACACAACTCAAAATCAGGAACAAGTGGATTGGACTCTATTGAAGGATCGGAGATTGGAGATTCGTGCCTGGACAGACGGTGATTTCTTTCAGCCTTTGGGGATGGAAGGACACCAGAAGATCAGTGATTTCCTGATTAATGAAAAAGTGGATCAATTCACAAAAGAATCTCAAGCAGTTTTGACAGCGAATGGTGAAATCATCTGGGTGTGTGGCAAACGTATTTCAGATTGGGTAAAACTAACACCCCAATCTCAAGAAACTGCTGTCTTAAATAGGACTTTCTTACTATTATGAATCCATTCGATCAAAAGAGAACACTTTTAATATCACCTGAAAAAATTCAAAAACGAGTCTTAGAATTGGGGAAAGAGATCTCCGAAAAATATACAGACAAGGACCCCATTTTTATTGGAGTCTTAAATGGTAGCTTTATGTTTATGGCAGATCTACTTCGAAGTATTTCCATTGATTGTGAAATGGATTTTATTAAGGTTCGTAGTTATGTGGGAAAAAAGTCATCTGGAACAATTCAACTCATAAAAGATATATCTGCAGATGTGACGAATCGCCATGTGATCCTAGTTGAAGATATTATTGATTCCGGGCATACAATTCAATTTTTAATGGAAAGAGTGCGCAGTGCCTCACCTAAGTCAGTATCCATCGCTACATTTTTGATTAAACCAGATATGGCAAAAATCGATTTCGCAGTTGATTTCATTGGGTTTGAAATTCCACCGGAATTTGTTGTAGGATACGGGTTAGATTATGATCAAAAATTAAGACATTTAAATGGTGTTTATTCTCTAGAGAGTGATACTGTCGTATAAAAATATCAAGGGAAATTATATATGAACAATCAAAAAAATAAGCCGCAGCAAAATCAAAATAAACAGAATCCAAAAAAGAAACCGGATCAGTTTGATTGGATGCGAGCCGGTAAAACCAGCATCGTTTGGCTCATGATCATTTTCGGAGCCGTTTATATTTCAGGCTTATTGACTGAATCCGGTAAAAAAGAAATCGAAATCGAGTATACTAATTACCGTGAATATTTGGCAAACAGAGAGATTGAAAAAGCGATTATCATGGGTGATGTATTTCATGGCGAATTCAAAGTATCAAAAACAATTGAAACTCCTATTGGTCCCTTGAATGATGTGACTCATTTTAAATTGACACTTCCGTTTCTTGAAAGGGAAGATACTGATGAATGGGATGCCGCTGGGATAGAATACACTTTTAAGGAAAAAACAATTGACTGGACGGGATATTTACTCAATATGCTTCCTTGGATTTTATTAATTGGATTCTGGTTTTTTATGATTCGCAGAATGCAAGGTGGCGCAGGGGGTATGGGCGGTATTTTCAAATTCGGGAAAAGTAAGGCATCGCTTTGGACATCGGATCAACCTCGTGTCACATTTAAAGATGTAGCAGGTTGTGAAGAAGCAAAAGAAGAGTTGAAGGAAGTGATAGACTTTTTAAAGAATCCCAAAAGATTCCAAAAACTTGGAGCCAAAGTACCTAAAGGAGCCTTGCTTGTTGGCCGTCCAGGTACAGGAAAAACTCTTTTGGCTCGCGCCATTGCAGGGGAAGCATCTGTACCATTTTATAGTTTAAGTGGTGCAGATTTTGTAGAAATGTTCGTGGGTGTGGGCGCTTCCCGTGTTCGTGATCTTTTTGAGCAAGCTAAAAAGACTGAACCATCAATTATTTTTATCGATGAAATGGATGCGGTGGGTCGTCATCGTGGTGCCGGAATTGGAGGTGGACACGATGAGCGTGAGCAAACCTTGAATGCGCTTCTTGTTGAAATGGATGGATTTAATAATACCCAGAATGTAATTGTCATTGCCGCAACAAACCGGCCGGATGTGTTGGACCCAGCCTTGCTTCGTCCCGGTCGTTTCGATCGCCAAATTATGGTAGATGTACCGGATTACATAGGTCGTTTGGGCATTTTGAAAGTCCATACCAAGAACGTGGTGATGAACCAGTCAAAAGTAGATTTGGAATCTTTAGCTAAAGGTATACCCGGTATGGTGGGTGCAGATATTGCTAATTTAGTGAATGAAGCCGCATTACTTGCGGCAAAAAAAGGGAAAAAGTCCATTGATATGGATGATTTTGAAGAAGCAAAGGACAAGGTAATGATGGGTGCTCAGCGTAAAAGCATGGTTCTTTCTCAAGAAGAAAAAAGAGTAACTGCATATCACGAAGCAGGACATGCATTGGTGGCCATCAAGACCAAGGGAGCTGATCCTGTACATAAAATTACCATTATTCCTCGGGGGCAAGCCTTGGGCGTCACAATGCAACTCCCGATTGATGAAAAACATGGCTATAAACGCAGTTATGTGGAAGGTCGCCTTGCTATTCTTATGGGAGGAAGAAGTGCTGAAATGGTTATTTTTAACGAAATGACGACCGGTGCTGGGAACGATATCGAACAAGCCACCCAAATTTCGCGGAAAATGGTGACAGAGTGGGGGATGAGTGATTTGTTAGGTCCAATGACCTTCGGGAAAAAGAATGAAGAAATATTTTTGGGACGAGAAATTCAATCTCAAAGGGATTACAGTGAAGTAACGGCACGTATGATCGATGAAGAAATCTCTCGAATTGTTCGTGATTCCCAACGAATAGCTGACGAAATTCTTCGGAAAAATATTGAAATTCTTCATAGAATAGCTGAGGAATTGTTGAAATACGAAACGATCGATTCGATAGATCTTGAAAAAATCCTTAAAGGTGAAAAACTTACACGAGCATTGAATGGCCAAGATAAACTCAAAAATAAGCGGAAACCCCGGAAGCGCCAAAATACCCCCCCCAAAATAAAGGATGGAGAAAAAGCACAACAAAAATCTCGTCAACAGAATCATTCCAAACCACAGCAGGGTAAAGCAAAGCCAAAACAACCTCAACCACAAAAAAAACAGGAAGTGAATTCCTGATTTGAAATCAAAATTGTCACGCCATAATTTTTCTGAATGGTGCCAGAATTCTGACCGGGAAACACTGGTTATGGGTATCATCAATGTAACGCCGGATTCTTTCAGCGATGGCGGACAATATTTTACAAAAAAATCTGCTGTGAATCACGCCATGTCGCTGATTAATGATGGAGCTGATATTCTGGATATTGGCGGTGAATCTTCTCGTCCAGGTGCTGCGCCAATTTCTGTAAAAGATGAATTGAACCGAATCCTCCCCGTCATCAAATTGATTCGAAAGACAGATTCAGTCGTCTTAATTTCTATTGATACTACAAAATCAATTGTAGCAAAACAGGCTGTGGAAGCTGGTGCCGATATCGTGAATGATATTAGCGGATTCTCTCTGGATAAAAACATGGCATCTGTGGTGTCATCATTGGATGTGCCAGTGATTTTAATGCACATGAAAGGAACACCCTTAACAATGCAAACAAAACCACATTATGAAAACCTTGTGGGTGAAATCAGCTCTTTTTTTCTAAATCAAATTAATGTTGCTAAATCTGCAGGGATTAAAACAGAAAAAATCATTTTGGATCCTGGGATTGGATTTGGAAAAACAATCGATCATAATTTTACGGTTATTCAAAAATTAAATGAATTTTGTGAATTGGGATATCCAGTGTTAATTGGCCCTAGCCGAAAGGCTTTTATAGGATCCATGTTGGGTCTTCCATCTCATGATCGAATAGAAGGAACAGCAGCAGCTATTTCTGCCGGTATTTTAAATGGTGCAAGAATTGTTCGGGTTCATGATGTGAAAGAAATGAAACGAGTTGTAACAATTACTGAAAAGATCAGGACTGCCGCATGACTCTCTTCAAATTTGGATTCTTGACTTTTACTTTAATTGATGTGATTGATATCATCCTGGTTACTTGGATCTTTATAAAAGTGTACCAATATTTCAGAGAAACCCGGGCCGGGCAAATGTTGATTGGATTGGTGATATTGCTCATCTCATCCTTCTTGTTCAATTCATTTGGATTGAGTGCCATGTCCTGGTTAGTGAACCAATTCCAAACTGTTTGGGTAGTAGCATTTGTGATTTTATTCCAACCGGAAATCCGGCGGCTTTTAATCTACGTAGGACAAACACGATTTTTCCAGCGCATTTTTATGATGGGAACTTCCCGTTCCTTGGAATCGGTTGTGGAAGCTTCATTGATTCTGGCAGAGAAAAAATGGGGTGCTTTGATTGTAATTCAACGAGAGACAGGACTTCGCTCTTACAAAGAAGCGGGAACACCTTTAAAAGCGGAAGTTTCAACACCCTTACTCATGTCTATCTTTAATCCAGGCTCGCCCATGCATGATGGGGCTGTCATATTGCAAAATACATTATTGGAAGCTGCAGGCTGTATTTTGCCATTAACTGAAAGCCCGATGGTTTTACCCGAGATGGGTACACGACATCGTGCTGCATTAGGAATCACTGAAGAATCGGATGCAATTGTTGTAGTTGTTTCAGAAGAACGGGGGACAATTTCTACAGCTGAAAACGGTCGGTTTACTCACTTGGATATGGATGAAATGAAATTGCGTCGTTATTTGAATGAACGTTTATTTATTTCATCTGGTGAATAAAACTTCACGATCATCCTTGATTGTGGTAAGGTTGCCTGATTTTGTCATTAAGTTGTAATTTTAATAACCATCACTCGTATCACTTCCGATTTAATTATTTACCCGTAGTTTATAACGTAACAATTTTTCCGATTTCCCCCTTAACTCGAGTTCATCTTCTCTGTAAATTTTCAGATGGAATTATCTGATTTAAAGGAGCAATTCGCAGCAGCAGAATCCAAGGACTCCGAAATACGGAGGTATCTTTGATCTGGATTCCAGATCAAAAACATTAGAAGTGCTCCGCGAGCAATCTTCCAATCCAGATTTCTGGAATGATAATCGAGGCGCATCTGGCATCCTGAAAAGAATTTCCCGGATCGAAAAAGAGATTGCGTTATGGTCAGACCTAACCAGACGCCATGATGATATGGAGGTGTTATTCGAGTTTGCGGAAAAGGGCGAAACGAGTTTGGATGAAATCCAAAATGAGCTGAATCTGTACCAGAAGATCATTGACGATGTTGAAATGAAACTTATTTTAGGCAAGCCTGAAGACATTCAAAATGCCATTATGGCAATTCACCCGGGTGCCGGTGGAACCGAGAGTCAAGATTGGGCACAAATGCTTTATCGCATGTACAAGCGATGGGCTGAGAGAGAAGATTATAAAATTGAAGTTATGGATTTACAGCCAGGAGATGAAGCTGGTATAAAGGATGTAACATTTGAAATAAAAGGCGATTATGCTTTTGGCTTGGCAAAAGCTGAGGCAGGTGTGCATCGCATGGTTCGGATTTCCCCCTTTGATTCTGCTAGCCGACGCCACACATCATTTGCATCGGTATTTGTTTATCCCGCTGTAGAAGATGACATCGAGGTGGAAATAAATCCCACGGATCTTCGTATTGATACTTACCGTGCCGGCGGAGCAGGCGGGCAGCATGTTAATAAAACAGATTCCGCCGTTCGCATTACGCACCTTCCAACAGGAATTGTTGCTCAATGCCAGAATGAGAGATCTCAGCATAAAAATAAGAGTCTAGCTATGAAGGTTCTGAAAGCTAGACTATATAAAGTAGAACTGGAAAAAGAGAAAGAGAAAAATAAGGATCTAGAAGACCAAAAAATGGATATTGGGTGGGGAAGCCAGATCCGATCCTATGTTTTTCATCCTTATCAAATGGTGAAAGATCATCGAACCAAAGAAGAAAATGGGAATATCCAATCCGTTATGGATGGTGATTTAACACCTTTTATTAAAGCATTTTTACTAAGTACAATTGGTACTAAAAATAAGCCGTAAAGGAAAAGCTATGTCAGACGACCATAAAAGTTTACAACAGATCGTTGATTTCAGACTTGAGAAACTTAATAAACTCAGAGAAGATGGAGTGAATCCATATCCAACAAAATATGAGCCGACTCATTGGAGCGAATCCATTAAAACTAATTATGATGAATTAGAAGGAATAACTGTGAAAGTTGCAGGGCGAGTGATGGCTATTCGAAAGATGGGAAAAGCGTCCTTCGCGCAGATCATGGATTCGGAGGGGCGGATCCAGTTTTTTATTAAACGAGATGACGTAGGCGAAGAGTCCTACACCCATTTCAAATTATTGGATATCGGAGATTATGTGGGTGTTGTAGGATACGTGTTTACTACAAAAACAGGTGAAATTTCTATCCATACTGACGTTATTACTATTTTGGCTAAAAGCATTCGTCCTCTCCCGATTGTGAAAGAAAAAGATGGAGAAGTATTTGACGCATTTACGGATAAGGAACACCGTTATCGGAACCGCCATTTAGATTTGATTTTAAATCCGGAAGTGAAAGATACATTTGTAAAGCGTGCTGCCATTATTAAAACAATTAGAAATTTCCTTGATGATCTCGGATTTTTGGAAGTTGAGACACCAATCCTTCAGCCTTTATATGGCGGAGCAAATGCTCGTCCTTTTACGACGCATCACAATACCCTTGACCAAAAACTTTATCTCCGAATTGCGGATGAATTATATTTAAAACGGCTCATCATTGGCGGCATTGATCGGGTTTATGAACTCTCCAAAGATTTTCGGAACGAAGGGATGGATCGTAATCATAACCCAGAATTCACCATGTTAGAATTCTATTGGGCATATGCGGATTATGAAGATTGCATGGATCTTGTTGAAAAAATGGTTCGTGAAGCAGCAGAAAAAGTCGGCGCACTCCAGGTGGATTGGGGCGGCATGGATATTGATCTTTCGAAGCCCTTTGCACGGGTTCCAATGTTGAAATTATTGAAAGATGCCACAGGTTGTGACTTAGGTGATGTATCTGATGATGAAATTCAGGCGGTCTGTAAAAAAAACAAGATTGAAGTAGGTGAAACCTGGAATTATGGCCAAATGCTGGATGAACTCATGAGTAAACTTGTGGAGCCAAACTTAATTCAACCCACTTTTATCATTGATTATCCTAAGGCAATCTCGCCCCTTGCAAAAGTACATCGAAATGGTGACCCGAATCTTGTTGAGCGGTATGAACTTTTCATTGGCGGCGCAGAATTCGCTAATTCGTTTTCTGAATTGAATGACCCTGTGGATCAGCGTGAACGATTGGAAGCCCAGGCGGCTCTTAAAGAAAAAGGGGATGAGGAAGCTCAACCCGTGGATGAACAATTTATCCAAGCCATGGAATGCGGTATGCCACCAACAGGAGGCGTGGGTCTAGGTATTGATAGACTCACTATGTTGCTTACAGAAAATCGTTGGATAAAAGATGTGATCCTCTTCCCAGCCATGAGACCGGAAAAATAAAAATTGAGTAGGGTTCTTCTATCTTATTTTGTAATAATTTTTCTGGCCTTTTTTATTAATGTGTTCCCGAAACATAAATGAAGAAGATCGTGTTGGGAGCAATAATATTTACACCCAAGATGGTGGTTATTTATTTACTTGGGATTCACTACCCTATTGGAAACAACAGGAAATGTTAATAATCAAATAAAATTATAATTCAATAATGCCCTTTAATCTCCGCCTAGCTCTTCGTTATTTATTCTCTCCGAATAAAGGCAGTTTTTCGTCTACTGCCAGTTGGCTAGCAATTGGCGGACTTTCCATCGGTATAACAGCTTTGATGCTCACTGCCAGCATCATTCATGGATTTAAGCAGGTTATTTCTGAAAAACTTTCATCCTTTGAAGGGCAAGGCAGGATTCAGCATATTCTCGGGAATCAGATAGATTTAACGAATCCAACATTGGATTCCCTAATCCAATCCTATTCCAAATCATTTTCGCCTTTTGTACGAGGTGTATGCATGGTTCGCTCGGGTGCTCATGCAGATGGTGTATTGATTGAAGGAATAGAATCGCTTCCAAAAGCTATTTCAGGCAATCCAAATAATAAAATAATACCCGGGGAAATTGTGGTGGGCATTGGATTAGCTCAGGAACTAAAAATCGAAAAGGGAGATAAAGTTTTTCTCCAAGTTTTCTCATCTGGTTCCTCTTCACCATTTTCTAGAAAAATAAAACCAGTTATGGTAAAAGAAGTTTTTCATTCTGGGCTTCAAGAATATGATAAAACTTTGGCTTATATCCATTTGGATGATGCCAGGGACTTATTTGGATTTGAAAATAATTTTGTGTCTGGCATGATTTTGAATGATGCCAATATTTCTATGATTCGAAAGGAAATTTCGTATCCTTACTTCTATGAATCCTGGCGAGAGCGCCATGCACTTCTTTTTGAATGGATCGACATCCAGCGTTGGCCAGCTTATATTATGTTTGGACTGATTGCACTAGTGGGGATTGTCAATATCATTGCCGCCATTGCCATGATTATTACCGAGAAATCCGGGCAAATTGGGATTCTTATGGCCCAAGGCACCCAGAGATCAACACTGAAGAGTGTTTTCATGATACAGGGTGGATTTATAGGCCTTATGGGTGGAACCATTGGTGGATTACTTTCCATGATCATCATTTGGGCTCAATTGAAATTCGAGATTCTGAAAATTCCTGCGGAGATCTATTTCATGGACCAAATCCCATTTTCATTTGATTATCCAGCATTTGGACTCATTCTGATCATTACTTTTATCTTTTGCATGGTAGCTTCGTGGTGGCCCACAAAAGTTGTCACCGCCTTAAACCCCGCGATTGCATTGGGATACGAATGAATTGGGAGAAAAAAGTCTCAAAGAGGTTTTCTGAATCATCGAGAAGGCAGGTATGGTTCTCAGGGTTATTTTCCATGATCGGCATGGGCGTGGGATGTTTTGCCATGATTGTGTCTCTATCTGTCATGAATGGATTTGAAACGCTCGTCCATTCCAAATTAAAAGGATTTGAAGGTGATCTTCGTGTTTCGGGTCAAGTTTCTGAAAATGATATTTCTGAATTGGATGGAATTGAAATAGTTATGCCATTTATGGAGCGGCGTGGTGTGATTGAAGACGGGAATGATAAAAGAGTGGTTTCCCTAAAAGCCGTAGATGTGGCAAAAATGGCACAGTTCTACAATTTACCACTTCGTGGAGAGTCTCCCAAAATAAGTGAAGTAGTGATTGGTCAGGATCTAGCTTACCGATTGGGAAAAGATGTTGGTGATGAGATCATGGTTTATAGCCCCATTGATCAGTCCTTTGGATTTGGTTTAACACCAAAAACGAAAATGACAATAAGTGGTATCTTTTCAACAAGAATTCTGGATTACGATGATAGATTTGTTTTTTTATCACTCCATGATGGGAAAAAATTGTTCAAGCGAAAATCCGGTTTGGATGGAATCGATATTCGCGTTTTGAAAAATATCAATATATCGTCACTAAAATACAATTTGGTACAAAAATTGGGTGATTCCGTGGCTATACAAACTTGGGAAGATTTAAATCGGTCCCTGGTGGAAGCCATGAAAATGGAACGATTGGGCACCATCGTGATCTTAAGTCTCATATTCCTGGTGGCAGCCTTCAATTTGGCTGCTACATTATCGTTGATTTCTGTCCAGAAAATCAAAGAAGTGGGAATCCTGAAAGCAATGGGTGCACCGACTGAATCCATCCAAAAGATTATAATTCGGATGGGTTTTAATAGATCAGGGAAAGGCGCCATCTGCGGATTTATTTTGGGCATTTTGCTTGCACTAGTTCAAAATAAATTCGGATGGATACCGATTCCATCAGATATCTATTTTATTGATGCGTTGCCTATGGTACTTTTTCCAAAAGATCTATACACTGTGATCTTCATCTCATTCATGTTTATTTTATTGGCTTCGTTTATAGCAGGACGAAAACTGGCTCACACACAAATCAAGGATGCGCTCCAATGGGCGAAATAATCTTACAGGCAAAAAATATTGGGAAATCCTTTTCTAATGGAAAAACTAAATTGTCTGTTCTTCAAGATTTCTCTTTGGATGTAGAAATGGGCCAAATCATAACGATAATGGGGCAATCGGGTTCAGGGAAAACAACTGCATTAAATATTCTCGGCACGTTGGACCAGGCCGATTCTGGTGAATTAACTATCAATGAGAAACAAGTTCATGACATGAATGAAGATGAATTATCAACAATTCGGAACCGTGATATCGGTTTTGTTTTCCAATTCCATCATTTATTACCAGAATTTTCAGCAATAGAAAATATACTAATGCCAACATGGATAAATGGGGCGGATGACAAAAGAGATCGTGCTTTAGACTTAATTGAAAAAATGGGGTTATCAGAAAGAAAAGATCATTTCCCAAGCCAATTATCTGGAGGTGAAAGATCCCGGGTGGCAGTGGCCCGTGCATTAATGAATAAGCCCAAGTTAGTTTTGGCAGATGAACCAACAGGAAACTTGGATGAAAAAAATGCAAATAAACTCATTGACCTTTTAGGTAAAATTAATAAAGATTTTCATCAGGCGATCGTGCTTACAACGCACAATCCGAAAATTGCACGAATCGGCCACAAACAATTCTTCTTAGAAAACGGATCATTATCCGAAAAAGCATAACCAAATCATGAAAGAAAATTTTTCAAAACGCGTTCAATTAATCATCAAACTATCTAAGGAAGAAGCGATTCGTCTGGGGCACAGTTATGTGGGCTCGGAACATCTATTATTGGGTTTATTGAAGGAAAGCTCAGGGTTAGGTAAGAAGGTTCTGGATGTGTACGATATTGATCCAAATGAAATGGTGGCTATGATAGAGGATATGATCAAAACTTCTGGCGGTACCATGACGCTTGGGCATTTACCTTTAACCCGTCGTGCGGAACGGATTCTTCGAAATGCATTCAGTGAAGCATCATCCCGAGGTGAAACCATTGCAGATGATGAACATTTACTCTTGGCTATGCTTAGAGAATCTGAAGGTATAGCCTTTGATATATTGAAATCATTTTCATTGGATTATGATACAGTTGGTGACCTGATTAAAACCACCGAAGATGAACCGGATTTAGATACACCCATGTCATCGAAACCATCTTCCAAAAGCAAAACACCAACATTGGACCATTTTTCCCGCGACATTACCCAACTTGCCAAAAAAGGGAAATTGGATCCTGTGATCGGGCGAGAAAGTGAAATCGAACGTGTGGCTCAAATACTGACCCGTCGGAAGAAAAATAATCCTGTTTTAATTGGTGAACCCGGCGTTGGAAAAACAGCTATTATCGAAGGATTGGCTCAAATGATCATAAGGAAAACAGTCCCTAGGATTCTTCATAATCAACGAATTTTATCTCTAGATCTGGCTGCTATAGTTGCTGGTACGAAATATCGAGGGCAATTTGAAGAGCGTCTAAAAAGTATCATGGTGGAATTAGAGATGAGTGAGAATGTGATCATTTTTATTGATGAGATTCATACTCTGGTTGGTGCTGGGGGTGCTTCAGGTTCTTTAGATGCATCTAATATGTTTAAGCCGTCCTTGGCTCGTGGAGATATTCATTGCATAGGTGCCACAACAATGGATGAATATCGGAAGTATATTGAAAAAGATGGAGCGTTGGATAGACGATTCCAAAAGATTACTATAAATCCGCCTTCAATCGAAGAATCCACAGCGATTCTCCATGGGTTGAAAGAAAAGTATGCAGAGCATCATAAGGTGAATTATACCGATAATGCAATTGAAGCTTGCGTCTATTTGTCTGAACGGTATATTTCAGACAAATTCTTGCCTGATAAGGCCATTGATGTAATGGATGAAGCGGGTGCCAAGGCGCATATGTACAATCTTGAAGTGCCAAAAAGTATTTTAGAAATTGAAGATGATCTTCAACAAATAAGAGATCAAAAAGAGACAAAGGTCTCAAACCAGTTATTTGAAGAAGCGGCAGTCTTAAGAGATCAGGAAAGGAAATTGCTCCATCGATTGGGTATCGCACAAAAACAGTGGCAGAATGAAGAAGATGATAAATCTGTCCTGATTAATGCTGAACATATTGCAGATGTAGTGTCTCTCATGACAGGCATTCCACTATCAAAGGTAGCAGAATCTGAAAGTCAACGATTGTTACACTTGAATCACGAATTAAGTAATTATATAATAGGGCAGGAAGAAGCAATTGTGAGTTTAACAAAGGCAATTCGCAGATCCAGAACAGGATTAAAAAATCCAAACAGGCCTATAGGTGTTTTTCTCTTTCTTGGACCCACTGGCGTTGGGAAAACAGAATTAGCTAAATCATTAGCGAAATACTTATTCCCCCATAACCAGGCTTTGGTGAAGTTGGATATGTCTGAATTCACTGAACGGTTTTCCATTTCAAGATTAATCGGTGCACCTCCCGGGTATGTTGGATATGAGGAAGGTGGTGAACTCACTGAAAAGGTGCGACGCAATCCTTACTCTGTTGTTTTGTTGGATGAAATTGAAAAAGCTCATCCAGATATATATAATGTATTACTTCAAGTATTTGATGAAGGCATATTAACAGACGGACTTGGCAGAAAGATAGATTTCAAAAATTCTATTGTAATCATGACATCAAACCTGGGAACAAAGGATTTGAAAAATGATGGATTTGGTTTTGGTGGAAGTAAAGCTGAAGAGAAATATCAAAATATGAAAGAGCGAGTTATGGAGAATGTTCAGGATCTTTTTTCTCCGGAACTAATGAATCGAATTGATGAATCTATTGTATTTCATTCTCTCTCTGAACAGAATGTGTATGACATAATTGATCTCCAGTTGTTTGACCTGATCCAAAACCTTTCCAAACTGGGACTAAAACTTAAAATGACAAAAACTGCAAAGAAACTTTTGGCGAAGAATGGATATGATGCAAAATATGGTGTTCGACCACTTCGAAGAGAGATTCAAAAGTCATTAGAAGATCCCATTTCAGAAATGATACTTAAACATGCATTTACCAAAGGGACAACCATTACAGTCAAAGCATTGAAAAAAGACCTGTATTTTGATTATAATTCCAGTAAGAAATTCCAAGAGAAAAGGTCTGAATCACCATCTGAATAGACCCTAGTCCGCCATATAGGTGGACTAATCAATCCCATCTGTCAAATTGTACCACCATTCTTGGTGGTACATTCCTTGCCTAAATAAACCAGTTTTTTAACACAATTTTTGTTTTTCGATCAAAAGGAGAAAGAATGGGCAAAATTATCGGAATTGACCTAGGAACCACAAACTCGTGTGTTGCCGTATTAGAAGGCGGGGAACCTACAGTAATCACTAATCCAGAAGGCGGCCGGACGACACCGTCTGTTGTAGGATTTACAAAAGACGGTGATCGGCTTATTGGACAGGCCGCAAAACGCCAGGCAGTTACAAATCCTGAAAACACTATTTTTTCTATAAAACGGTTCATGGGAAGGATGCATGATGAGGTTGGGACTGAATTGACTGAAGTTCCGTATAAAGTTGAGAAAAATTCAAATGGTGCATGTGTGGTGAATGCAGGTGATAATGAGTACACTCCACCAGAAATTTCTGCTATGATCTTACAAAAACTTAAACAACAAGCAGAAGAATATCTTGGGACAAAAGTCTCCGATGCGGTTATAACAGTTCCTGCTTATTTTAATGATTCTCAGCGTCAGGCAACGAAGGATGCAGGGAAGATCGCCGGATTGAATGTTCGCCGAATTATTAATGAACCTACTGCAGCATCCCTTGCTTATGGTTTGGACAAAAAGAAAGATGAAAAGATTGCTGTTTTTGATCTGGGTGGTGGAACATTTGACATTTCCATCCTCGAATTAGGAGATGGTGTGTTTGAAGTAAAATCGTCCAATGGAGACGGGCATCTTGGTGGTGATGATTTTGACCAGAAAGTGATTGATTGGATAGCCGATGAATTCAACAAATCAGATGGAATCGATCTTCGAAAAGATGCAATGGCGCTTCAGCGTTTAAAAGAAGCAGCGGAAACGGCAAAGAAAGAATTGTCTTCCTCAAAGCAAACTGATATTAATCTCCCTTTTGTTACTGCTGATGCATCTGGTCCTAAACACTTAAACCTGACACTTTCACGTGCAAAATTTGAAGACTTGGTGAATGAGCTTGTTGAGCGAACGATTCAACCTTGTATGCAAGCTATTAAAGATGCTGGTGTATCGAAAAGTGAAATTGATGAAGTAATCCTGGTAGGTGGTTCAACACGGATTCCAAAGATTCAAGAAAAAGTAAAAGAGATCTTTGGTAAAGAGCCGAATAAGAGTGTGAACCCTGATGAAGTTGTTGCTCTGGGCGCTGCAATTCAGGGAGGTGTTCTTTCCGGTGATGTGGATGATATCCTACTATTGGATGTGACACCTCTTTCTCTGGGGATTGAAACATTGGGCGGCGTTTCCACAAAACTCATTGAACGAAACACAACTATTCCCACTAAGAAATCGCAGGTATTCAGTACGGCTGCTGATAATCAAACCACTGTTGAGATTCATGTGCTACAAGGTGAACGAGAAATGGCCCTAGATAATAAGACCATTGGGCGTTTCCATTTGGCGGACATTCCGCCTTCACCTCGCGGCATTCCTCAAATTGAAGTTTCCTTCGATATCGATGCCAATGGTATTCTGAATGTAAATGCAAAAGATAAAGCCACAGGTAAAGAGCAAAGTATTCGAATAGAAGCATCCAGTGGATTATCCGATACCGAGATCGATAAATTGGTGAATGATGCCAAGAAACACGAAAGTGAAGATAAAGAAAAGCGTGAAAAGATTGATTTGGTTAATCAAGCAGAACATTTAATCTATGAAACAGAGAAAAATGTGAAGGAACATGCTGAGAAATTAGATGATCCGGAAAAAGAGAGTTTAACTGAAAAAGTTGAAGAATTGAAAAAAGCCAAAGAAAGTGGTAGTGTAGATAATATTAAATCTGCCATGGAATCTTTAAATGCATTCTGGAGTACCGTAGCATCAAAAATGTATGATTCTGCAAAGCAGGAAGATGATGCTTCAGGCGGTGAGTCAACGGATGGTACGGATGCAAAAAAGAAAAAAGAGAGTGAGATCGAAGACGCTGATTTTGAAGTTGTCGATTAATCTTTTTTCTTAAGATTGAAAAAAGCTTTCGGCCGGTTGGTTGAGAGCTTTTTTTATATATGGAACTCACTTCCAAAATTAGAGTTCACATTGTAACCTTTCCATGGTGCAAAACAAGAAAAAATACATACTCGGCATCAGTGCCGCCTTAATCCTGTTTTTAATGATACTGCTACGAGCAGCAGTCTGGGGAGAGTTCATTCAAAAAAAGTTTAATGAAAAGATTGCATCAACCGGTTGGTCTATCGATGTTGGATCATCATCCGGTACCCTATTTGGAACAATGCATCTTCAGAATATTTCTTTAAGCCATCAGGAAGGTTCCAAAATCCTGATAAAAAAATCATCCATTAATTTTGGACATATTGCATCCTTCTTCGGAGAAATAACTTTAGATATCTTGATTGTTGAAGGGCTGTCAACTGAATTCGATAAAACTTGGACAAAAATGGATTCATCAAAAGTTGGAAGACAACCCATCAATATTCCATTCCATGTAAAATCATTTTTTGTTTCAGGACAAATTATGTCAGCCTTCAATGAACAATTCTACAAAATAAATTTGAAAATTGGAGGTGAATTTGAAGGTGGGACTCGCCCAATATTAGTTTGTGATCTATTTCAATTATACATTGAAGATGATCCAAATATGCTTGCAAACTTTCGTAGTCTAGTTTTGGGATTTGATGGATCATCCTTTTATCTCAATAAGGTCACGGGTCATATATTTGGGGTTCCGGCCCGGGGTGAGATGATCTTTGATGATCAGCGTTCCTTATTGACTGGAAATATGAATGTAAGTGAAATCAAAATTCCTGAAGAACTATTCACCAAATTACCGCTTAAAAATAAATTTTCTACTTTTTCAGGTAATTTTGATTTTGAATCTGATTTGAAATATTTTTCCGGAACTTTGGTTCTTGAAAATGACCTTGGATTGGATATGATGGGAGAATTTTTAATAAGAAGACAAAAACAAGCGTGGGTTATAAAGAAACTTCAATTAGCGGGAGAGATGTCCCAACTAAACATGAATGGTATTTGGCTGGCGGGTGAAGAAGTAAGTTGTACTCTCAATCTCATGAAATTGGATCTGAGTCGATGGATGATTAATCAGGCTCCAACTCAATTATCAGGATTAGCTATAATTGACGCTGGAATAACAAAATCCGGTTCTTTGGATCAAATTGATTTGATACTGGAAATAATAGAATCTAAATTATATGATAAGGGTGAAATATCCATTCATGGGCAAGTATCTTACCAAGACAGTATAATTACAACTGTAGATCCTGTAATGGTTATGGTGAGGGACAGTTATCTTACCGTCAATGGGGAAGGCAATTTTAAGGATAAAACTATCAATATTATGGCTGAATTGGAACAGGCTGAGATTGGATTAGTGAATCAATTTCTACCAGGTAATTTTATATCGGGTCGTGCAACAGGTAGTCTCAAGGTTCAAGGTGATTTTTATTCGCCATCCGCCAATGCAGAATTGATTTGTGATGATATAAAATTCGATGATTTTGAATTGAAATCACTTGAATTAAATTCTCAAATGTCTATTTCAGACTCTTTGACATCCGGATTTGTTGATATGAAAGCAGGTGCGGGATCATGGAGAGATAGATTCTTTGAAAATGGGACAGCCTATGCGACTCTTCGAAATGGTGAAGTAGATGTTGAAAATTGCCATTTTAAATCGGGGGAAGATTATTTCCAAGCGTCCGGCAAATATGATGGAATTAAACAGTATTCAATCAACCGATTACAAGCGTTGTATCACAACCATTTTCTTGTGAATGCCCGTCCTATTACTTTTTCATTCCAAGATTCGATCTTGATAGTAGACTCGTTTGAATTGCATATTAATGACGGCATGATGGAAGGAGTCATTACCGGAGGTGACAAACCGGAAGGACGTTTCAAAATGTCTAATTTTGACGCTGAGATCTTGACACAATTCTTTAAAGATAAGCGCTTCCAAGTATCCGGAATAATATTTGGTGAGGTTTGGTTACAATGGGTAAAAGATGCATTGGATATTGATGCGGACTTATCATTGAAAAATGGACGATATATGGATGAACCCTTTGATGAAATGACTCTTTCGTTCTTATTTAATAAAGGCATGCTTCATATGGATGATATTTCAATGACACGGGGTGAATCCATGGGACTTCAAGCCAATGGGATTCTACCCTTGGGTAAAAACCGTGTGGGGAAAACACCCATTTCCTTGAGATCAACTTTCTCTAATCTTTCCCTTCAATTTATCCACAAATTTATTCCAAAATTTTTTACGCTAGGCGGTGATTTATCGGGCTCTTTTCATTTAAAAGGTATCCCTGCCAATACCCAATTCACTTATGATTTTGATATTCAAAATGGATTATTTGATAGTATTGAATTAGGTCAAGTGATCGGAAATGGGTCATATGATGGTCGCAGACTTTTTGTGAAAAAAGTTGAGGCTACCCTACCTGATGGAAAAATAACCGCTCAGGGGTCACTTCCTTTTGATTTTAATATCAATTCACCCAGTATTGGGCAGTCTTTTTCAGGAGATTCATTGGACTTTCATGCATTGGCGCTATTGGGATCACTGCCATTTCTAACTCCATATATCACGGATTTGGATTCAGTACGTGGAGACATGGACATCTCTTTATCCTTAACTGGCCCTGTAGAATCGATTCAACGAAGTGGTCATATTAAAGTGAAAAATGGGAAAATTTATACCATCTTGACCGCTGATCCGGCAACATCTGTTGAAGGTGAAGCCTTTATGAACCATAATCAATTAGTAATACAAGATCTGGTAACAACACTTTATCATTCAAATGGAAAATACCCAAAACCAAAAAAGCAGAATACAATTTTGTCAGGCTCTATAGATTTTACCCAATTTTTTAATCCCGGTTACGATTTGCACCTAAAAGGGGAAGAAGCATCTTTTAAAGCACTTTACTTGGATATCACAGGACAAAGTAATGTGGATGTAACTATTTCCGGGCGGGATACAATCACAATCGCCGGTACAATTGAATCTTTGGATGCAAATATTTTTTATGAATTCACTACAGAAGAAATGGGTACAGCTCTCCCTCAAGAGACTGGTACTGTCATGTCTTATCAACTCAACATTCCTATCCGGGGAACGGCATTATTCCAGAATTCCCAAATCGATGCAGTGGTGACCGGTGAAATGAGTGTATCCCAAATTGGACATCAGGAAATGGATTTTGGTGGTGAAATCTTTGTAGAAGATGGGAGTGTTTTCTCTTACAAGGATAATTTCAAAGGCCTTCAGGGATATGTGAGTTTTGACAACAAAGGATTCAACCCATTATTTGATGTAAATGCCTTCACAATGATTGATGATGAACGGATAAATCTCCGTATCAATGGTGGGATAGATGATTTAGATATAATGTTGGAATCCGCCAGTGGATTTTCTGAAAGTGATATTTTAGAATTATTGACTTGGGGAAAACGATTTGAAGATCAGGATTTAACATCAACGGGTTTCGGGAATCAAACTGTGTCCGTTCTTGGATCATTATTGGAGAACCAATTTGAAAAAAACTTGAAAGATTCTGAATTTGGTAAATTGGGGTTGGTGGATGATATTGCTATATCGGGTGCTGCCGGATTACTCCAAGGTGCTGATGAAGATTTCGAAGTCACAGCAAAAAGACAAATAGGTGATAAAACTTTCTTAAATTTATCGTATAAAAGGTCTTTTTCATTAACAAATCCTAACCAATCACAGATTGGTGTAGAGTATAAATTAAACCGACATTTTTCTGTGGTAGGGAATATAGATGAGTATGGAAATTTAAACCTAAAATATCGTTACCGATACGCTTATTAAGTAATACGTGAAATCACTAAACACGATTCTTTTATGCTTTCTGGCATGGACAGGGGCTGTGCGCTCGCAATCCGATGATATTATAATCAAAACAGTCAATTTGATTGGAAATGAGCACGTTTCCATGAATGAAGTAATGTATATCATTCGTCAACGTCCACCTAATTGGTTTGTCCGCCAACCTGAATTTGATTCTCGTCTTTTAAAACTGGATGCGCTGACTTTAAAAAGTTTTTACCATTCTAAGGGTTTCCTTGATGTCAAACTGGAAGAATCTTATTCCATTGAAAACAATTTTGCTCATCTCGTTTATAAAATAGACGAGGGGAAACAGTATTCCATTAGCAAAATTTCTATTACTGGCAATCATTCAATTTCGGAGAAAAAAATAATAAAACTGCTGGGTCTAGACAAGAGAAAACCATACAACCCAGTTTTCATTAATGATAATTTATACGCTGTTGAAAATGAGTATCATCAAATTGGGAAATTATTTTTTACTATCAATGTTCTGGATGAGATTACTGATTCGGTAAAAGTAACTATCCAAATCTCTGAGGGCAAGGATGTCAGTATCAATAATACATATTTAGAGAAACTAGGAGGAATAGATAGTGCATTAGTTTGGCGAGAGTTGGCTTATAAACCTGGAAGTATTTATTCAAAAAATACCATGGATAATACAACACGGCGACTTCGTGAAATGGGCATATTCTCTATGGTAAATATTATTCCTATTAAAGTTGCAGATACAGATTCTTTGGTGAATATAGTTATAGAATTCCGCCGATATAAACAACGGGAATGGATTTCAGATGGCGGATATGATCCTATTCAATTTGCTGAAGGTACCGAACCTTTACCCGCCATAAGTGGAACAGTAGAATGGCGGAATCGATCCTTTTTTAACACACCAACTCAATTCTCTACGAAACTATTAGCCGGTGTGCCGATGGAAGAACAATTTGTACTTCCCCGTCTCAGATATGATGTGAGTTTTGCCAGCAGTTGGTTTATGGGAATACGTTTCCCATCGAAGCTCACTGGGTTTTATGAAACATTCATTGAGTACAAAGACAAGATTGAAACGATAGAACGATTTGGCCTCAATCTTTCACAACTTATCCGATTTGACAAACGCTCCTTTTTTGAAACTAAATCAGTATGGGAATCTTTTAGTGACCAATCAGCAACAAATAAGAATATTGAGCAAAGGTCCTTTGCCTTAAAGATTAATATTGATAAAAAAGATGATCCTCTTTTTACTCGAAAAGGATATTTGTTATCCGGATTATTCAAATCAGCAGGGTATGTCTTAGGGGGTAATCGGGATTACTTTAAAGTAGATCTAGCAATTCAATCCTATACGCCAATTGGTAAAAAATCAGTTTTTGCAACCCGCATTAAACTTGGCCGGTTATGGGGCTGGGATTCAAACAATACGGATTATAGTTATGAAAAATTTTATCTTGGAGGCAGTACATCTATGCGGGGATGGGAAGTCCTAAAGTTTAAAAAAAATGGAAATGATAAACCCGTCGGGGAGATTATTCGCTTTATGACCAATGTGGAATACAGATTCCCTTTCTATAAATCGTTTGGGTTTACTATTTTTGCTGATGGTGGTTTATTATCAGACCATACGAAGAATATTTCTTCAGGTCTGCTGAAATGGGATTCCGGAGTTGGAGTCACGATCCAAACACCCCTGGGTCCGGCACGTTTAGACTATGCTATTCAAGTAGATGATCCGAGAAAAAGAAAAATACAATTAGGCGTTCAAAATTTATTTTGATAAAAAAGATAAAATTGGAACAGAAATTAGCTTGATGCATTAAATCATGACCAAACACTTTTCAGGATGATAAACAGGTATTAATTTCCGCAGCTTAAAAACAACAGGAACACAATGAAAACTAAACTTATTCTATCATTATTAGGATTATTACTAATCACAAGTTGCTCTAAAACAGCTGGTGAACTTTTTGAATTATCAAATGAAAACTTAAAAGATAAAAAAACAGATCAGGCCATTGAGGACTTAGAAACACTCGTGACCAAATATCCACAAGATAGTTTGGCATCCCAAGCTCAATATAAGCTGGCTTCCATTAATTTGAATTGGAAAAACGAGCTTGCTTCTGGGTATGCGGCACTTCAAGCTACTGTAAATAATTATGGGGGTTCAATTCAAGCCATCCAAGCTCAAAAAGAGATTGACCAGTTCCCTGAATATATCCTGAATAAGGCTGAGTCACTTAGGAAACGGAAAATGGTGAAAGAAGCTGTGGAACATCTCATGTATATGACAGAGAAATATATCCAGCATGAACTAGCTCCAAAAGGGCAGTATATGTTGGGTGACCTCTATATGAATGAATTTCGTGATTTTCCAACAGCAATCCAGGAATATCGGAAAGTTATCGAGGATTTTGCAGGTTCATCGCAGGAAGCGCATGCCCTTTTCATGATAGGTTATATTTATGCAAATGTTGTGAACGACCCTAAAAGTGCGGAAATTGAATATGGCGAATTTTTAAAAAGATTCCCAAACCACGAGTTGGCTCCCTCGGTCAAATTTGAAATTGAATTTCTTGGTAAGGGGATTGAAGAAATCCCAGCCTTGAAGCACATTACATCGTAATCTAAGCAAGATTATGAGCGATTTTAGTTTGACAGAGATCAATGAAAAGATCTCGAAAACGTCAGTATTTATTGATGAATTAAAAAAGGAGATGACCCAAGTGATCGTTGGTCAGGATGTATTGATCAACAAAATTCTGATTGCAATGTTAGCAAATGGACATATCCTATTGGAAGGCGTTCCAGGTTTGGCAAAAACTCTTACAGTCAACACCTTAGCAAAACTCATTTCTACGAAATTTCAACGCATCCAATTTACACCGGACATGTTGCCAGCTGATTTATTAGGAACTTTAATTTATAATCAGAAGACAGGGGAATTTGATACGCGAAAAGGCCCCATTTTTTCTAATATTATTTTAGCAGATGAAATTAACCGGTCACCTGCAAAAGTTCAAAGTGCCTTACTCGAAGCTATGCAGGAACGGCAAGTAACGATCGGTGAAAATACATTTAAACTAGATTCACCATTCCTCGTTATGGGAACTCAAAATCCGATCGAGCAGGAAGGGACATACCCATTACCAGAAGCACAAGTAGATCGTTTTATGTTTAAACTTATTGTGGATTATCCTGATCATGATTCTGAAAGAATGATTTTACGCCAAAATACTAAAAAGGTGAATATTGATAATTTGGCGGCAGTTGTTTCCAGCCAAGAAATCCTAGATGCGCAATCTGTGATTCTTGACATATATGTAGATGAAAAAGTCGAAGATTATGTTTTAAACTTAGTCTTCGCTACACGGAATCCCGCCGAAAACGGCTTAAATGATTTGGAAGGTATAATCGATTATGGAGCTTCACCGAGAGCAACCATCAATTTAATTCGTGCAGCAAAAGCACGGGCATTTACTGAACATCGTGGTTACATCACGCCAGAAGATATACGTTATATTGGTGCTGATGTTTTGCGCCACCGCGTGATCTTGACCTATGAAGCAGAAGCGGAAGAATTGACTTCGGAAGATGTGATACAACGATTGTTTGAAGTTGTAGAAGTTCCTTAAACATCCATGATTCCCCGTCAGATCCTGAAAAAGGTGAAGCAGATCGAGATCCGCACTCGGGGTCTTGTGAATGATTTATTTGGCGGCGAATACCATTCCGTATTTAAAGGGCGTGGTATGACATTTTCTGAAGTTCGTGAATATCAGCCCGGCGATGATATCCGCCTTATCGATTGGAATGTAACTGCACGAACCGGGTCTCCATTCATTAAAGTATTTGAAGAAGAACGGGAATTGACAGTATACCTTTTGGTGGATATTTCTGCATCGGGCGAATTTGGATCAGGCCAACAATTAAAGCGAGAAGTGGGTGCTGAAATTGCCGCTGTCTTGGGATTTTCAGCTATAAAAAATAATGATAAAGTTGGACTAATCCTTTTTTCAGACGAAATAGAAAAATATGTTGTCCCGAAAAAAGGGAAAAGCCATGTACTCCGTGTTGTTAGGGAACTCCTTTATACTGAACCACAACGAACAGGCACATCTATAAAATGTGCTTTGGATTATCTCTTGAAAGTTGCAAAACGGAAAAGTGTAGTTTTTATCATTTCTGATTTTTTAGATCAAGATTATTGGTCATCCTTGAAAGTGGTAAATAGAAAACATGATGTGATTGGCATTCGGCTCTATGATCAGGCAGAAACAGATATACCCGATATGGGATTGGCAAAAGTGGAAGATCCGGAAACGGGAGAGTCCTTTTGGGTAGATACATCGTCCAAAGATGCGCGAACACGGTTGAAAAAAGATATCCAGGTTCGTCAGGAAATATTTCAAAAAGATACTCGTAAAATTGGATTCGATCTGATTCCAATTTCAACAAATCAAGATTATGTTGAACCACTCATGTCATTTTTTCGAATGAGAGAAAAACGATACTGATGCGTACATTTTTTATTTTTTACTTTTCATCAATTCTTTTTTCTCAAAGTCTTTCCATCGTTTCTGAGTTGGATACAACTCAAGGATTTATTGGTGATATATTTCAATGGACAATTAAAGTAGAAGGCCTGAATGATCAAGCCATTCGTTTTCCAGAATTAGAAGTGACCAACGACACAATTTCGATTCGGAATCAAACACTGATACATGAGAATGGGAAATTAATTGGAATTGAATTTGAGATCGTGGCTTGGGATACTGGATACTTTATCACACCAGATTATGCTTTAGAAATATTAAAAATGGATGGAACAAGAGATTATTCTATTTCAGCAAATCCAATCCATTATTTTGTTGGATCAATCCTAAATCTATCAGAAAATAAAGAATACCGTTCCTTCAAAGGACCCGTTTCTGTAAAAGGCATTTTCCCTCTAAAAACCGTATTATTGAGCATTGCATTATTCGCTATGTTGGGAAGTATGATTTGGACCTGGAAGCAAAGACAAGACATCCAATATCAGAAACTAGATTATACAATTAATGAATCTCCTGAAGATCGTGCAAAGCGTCGTTTAAGAGATTTGGATATGAATGGGCTATCCAAAGATTATTATGCGGACCTTTCTCATATATCACGGGAATTTATAGAAACAAAATACTTCATCCGAACTATGGAAATGACCACGGAAGAGATTAATGAATTTCGATTCTTGATTCCCTTGAAAGATGAAATATTTTCTGATTGGGCCCAGTTTCTTTCAGAGGCAGATATGGTGAAATATGCTCGGGATATTCCATCTCCGGAGAAAATGTCTACCGATAAAAAATTGATTTCTTCTCTAATCTCTAAAGTTTAATTATTATTTTGGTTCATTAAATCTCATTTCTTATTGTATGGTACTTTATGTATAATTAGAGTAGCCTTTAAGGGAGAATCTTAGGGAAGATAAAATCCGTTTATTTGAACACAAGAAGTCCGACTGTAAATTTCAGGCTAAGTTTTTCAATTAATTAAGGAGTACCATGGCAACCACATCAGATATTCGAAACGGAGCTGTCATCATACACAAGCACAAACGCATGAAAGTTATGGAATTCCAGCATGTGAAACCGGGTAAAGGCGGTGCCTTTGTTCGCACTAAATTAAGAGATATTCAATCAGGAAAGATCTTTGATGAAACATTTAATGCTGGTCGTAAACTTGAATTCATTCGTGTGGAAGCGAAAACCATGCAATTCCTATACGATGATGGTGAATCATTTGTGTTTATGGACAATGACACCTTTGATCAACTCAATATTCCAGCAGAATCTGTAGGCGGTGGTAAAAACTTTATGATCGGTGGTATGAACGTGGATTTACTTTTTGATGGATCGGAAGTGTTGGATATTCGTATGCCATCTCATGTTGTACTAGAAGTAACTAAAACCGAACCGGGATTTAGAGGAAACACAGCACAAGGTGCGAACAAACCGGCTACTGTTGAAACAGGATATACTTTAAATGTCCCACTTTTTATTGATGAAGGAGATAAACTTAAAATTGACACCCGTAACGGTGAATATGTTGAACGGTCAAAAGAATAAAATTGATTAGGAGTATTTATGTGGCAGGATAAATTAAAAGAGATTATTTACATTCTTGAAAATTCAAATGTGAATGAAATTGAAGTCAACTTTTGGGGAAGGAAATACCGAGTATCGAAATCTGGAAGTTTAACAGCAACTTCAGTTGCTACACCCTTACAAACCTCTGAGCCATTATTGGCTCAATCAGAAACGAATGATCCTCAGCAAGCGGAGACTGTCGAATCTGTAGCTAAAGGAGAAGACCTATTATCTCCAATGCCTGGCACCTTTTATTCTTCATCAACTCCAAATGATCCACCATTTGTTTCTAAAGGAGATTCAGTGAAAAAAGGTCAAACACTTTGTATCATTGAGGCCATGAAAATAATGAACGAGATCGAAGCAGAATTTGATGGGACGATTATTGAAGTTATGGTTGGAAATGGAGACCCTGTAGAGTATAACCAAACGTTGTTTATTATAAATCCTGCCTAGACCCACATGTTTAAAAAAGTTCTGATTGCAAATCGTGGCGAAATTGCGCTTCGTATTATTCGTGCCTGCCATGAATTGGGTATTAAAACTGTGGCAGTTTATTCAACGGCGGATGAATTATCCCTACATGTAAAATTTGCTGATGAAGCTGTTTGCATAGGTCCTCCACCTAGTAATGAGAGTTATTTAAATATCCCCAGAATCATGGCAGCTGCTGAGATTACAGGTACAGATGCAATTCACCCCGGTTATGGGTTTCTATCAGAGTCAGCTCAGTTCTCCAAAATTTGTGAAGAGAATGGGTTTACCTTTTTGGGGCCGACATCTGAAATTATCAATGCCATGGGGAATAAGGCACAGGCCAAGATTACCATGAAAAATGCCAATGTACCTGTGGTCCCGGGTGGTGAAGGTATTTTAGACGGTCCAGAAGATGCACAAAACAAAGCGGATGAAATAGGCTATCCGGTTATGCTAAAAGCATCATCCGGTGGCGGTGGACGAGGGATGCGTCTTGTGAAAAAACCTGAAGATGTGATATCATCTTATAAATCTGCCAGCCAGGAATCTGTAACTGCTTTTGGTAATGGAGATATGTACATCGAGAAGTTCATCGAGAACCCCCGCCACGTTGAAGTCCAAATCCTTGCTGATAGTCATGGTAATACTATTCATCTTGGTGAACGAGAATGTTCAATCCAACGGCGGCACCAGAAATTAGTAGAAGAATCTCCTTCACCAGTTGTGGATGAAGAGACAAGAAAGTTGATTGGTGAAGCAGCAGTTGCCGGCGCTAAAGCTGTTAATTATATTGGTGTTGGTACCATTGAATTTTTAATGGATAAAAATAAAAATTTCTATTTTATGGAAATGAACACCAGGATCCAAGTTGAACATCCGGTTACAGAAATGGTTACAGGAGTGGATCTTATCAAACAGCAGATCAAAATGCACGACGGGTCGGAATGTCCAGCTAATTTACAAAATTTTCGTTTGCGAGGACATTCTATCGAATGCAGGATCAATGCGGAAGATCCTGCCAATAATTTTATGCCATTTCCTGGAGTAATCACCAATTTTCATATGCCGGGAGGAAAAGGAGTTAGAGTAGATAGTCATGCCTATTCTGGATATAAAATCCCGACCCAATATGATTCAATGATCGGTAAGATCATTGTTCACGCAAAAAATCGTGAACGAGCTATTATCAGAATGTATCGCGCTTTAGAAGAAACAATTATTTCGGGAATAAAAACAACCATTCCCTATCAAATGGCTATTATGGAAAATGAAAAATTTAAGTCAGGGGATTTTGACACAAGTTTTCTTGAAACGTTCAACTACGACTCTGAAAAATACGCTCGCAAGGATGAAAAATAATGAATACACCTGACCACCTACATTACACCGAAGACCACGAGTGGGCAAATTATAACGGGAATGAAGTTACCATTGGTATCACTGATTTCGCCCAGAGTCAATTGGGAGATGTGATTTTTGTTGAACTTCCGGAAGCGGGAGAAGAAATAATTGCTGGAGAATCCTTTGGTGAAGTTGAAGCAGTAAAAACTGTTTCTGAATTATTTGCACCAATTTCCGGCACCATTTGTGCCGTAAATGAAGATTTAGAAGATTCCCCAGATAAAGTGAATGCTGATCCATATGGAGATGGATGGTTGATTAAAGTAACACCGTCGAATCTAGATGAAAAAGATGAATTAATGAATTTTCTTTCTTATGAGGAGTTTATCGGTTAAATGTCTGTTTTTACAAAATTGAATTCTGTCATTGATGAAAAAGGGGCTGCCTATGTGGTCCTAATAGACCCGGATCGTAAAAACGAAGATTCGTTAGAATCTTGTGTAGAATCTGCGAACATATCAGGAGTAGATGCTCTTTTTGTCGGTGGAAGTTTAATGATGGATGGGAAAAGCAACGATCGTGTGAAACGAATAAAGGATGTGTCAAATGTTCCTGTGATCTTTTTTCCCGGCGGGGTTGGACAATTAAATTCCTATTATGACGCCATGCTTTTTATGTCTGTCATTTCTGGTCGAAATCCTCATTATCTCATTGGTGAGCAGGCCATCGCAGCACCTATGGTAAAAGACATTGGTATAGAAACAATTCCAACCGGATATATGCTTATGGATGGTGGTGCTGGATCTACAGTTGAATTCATGAGTGGAACACGTCCTATACCTATGAATCGATCAGATATTGCTGTAGCACATGCTTTAGCGGGACAATATCTCGGAATGAAATTAATTTACCTTGAAGCAGGGAGTGGTGCGAAGGAACCTGTGGCTACGGACGTAGTTGAAGCAGTGACAGATGCATTAGATATTTCTGTCATCGTGGGTGGTGGAATTCGAAATCCAAAAACAGCATTTGAAAAAGTTAAAGCTGGTGCTTCTATCATAGTAACTGGAACAGTGATTGAAGAAAATTCTAAATTGATGTCCGAATTAGCAGACGCGATTCATTGGAGGGCTTAATGCAAGAAAAAATAAAAGAACAAATTTTAGCTAGTGCATCCATGAAAGAAGACATGGTGATTTCGTGTATCGAAGATATAGAATCTGCTACAAATTTGATGATTCATTCTATCCGAAATAGTGGGAAAATTTTGTGGTGTGGCAATGGCGGCAGTGCGGGTGATGCCCAACACCTGGCTACGGAACTCATGGGCGGTATGACGAGCCATGAACGGAAGCCAATCCCGTCTATTGCACTAACGACAGATTCATCTTTCATCACAGCTTGGTCGAATGATACCGATTTTGAATCCATTTTTTCTCGTCAAGTCCAAGGACTTGGAAATGAAGGAGATGTTTTAGTTGGTATCTCCACAAGTGGGAATTCAAAAAATGTGATTGCTGCCATTAATCAGGCTAAATATAAAGGACTTAAAACTGTGGTCTTTACTGGGAAATTTGGAGGAATGATTAATAATAAGGCTGATGTAACAATAAATGTTCCTAGCGATGACACACAGCGAATTCAGGAAGGGCACATCATGACGGGACAGATCATTTGCGGATTGATCGAAGATGATTTTTTAAGCTAATATGGACACCCATTTTCAAGACTACTTGACCATGCTTCGGGTGGAACGAAATTTGTCTCCCCGTACTTTGGAGGCTTATCAGCGTGATTTAAAACACTATTTATCTTTTATCGTTGACAAAGGCGTTAAATCTCTATCCAATATATCACAAATGCATATTCGAGAATATATTCGAAGTCTGAATGAAAAAGGGTTAGCCGCATCCAGTATTGCCCGGATATTTTCATCCATTCGATCCTATCATAAATTTTTATCCGCGGAAAAATATGTAAATGAGAATCCAACATTGATTTTAACCAGTCCGAAGGCGCCCAAAAAACTACCGCACGTTCTCATGGAAGAAGAAATTTCCACTATTATCAATGCAGTGGTAGAGACATTCCAGTTCGCTAAACGAGATAAAGCCATTATCGAAATGTTGTATTCCTGTGGACTTCGTGTGTCTGAATTATGTGACTTGTCCTTAAATAATTTATATTTAAATGATGACATGATCCGTATCATGGGTAAAGGGTCAAAAGAACGATTACTACCTGTAGGTGGGCGAGCGAAATTTTTTCTTAATGATTATTTAATTCACTGCCGTCCAGGGATACAAAAAGATAAAGGATCAAGTTCAGTATTTTTAAGCCGAAACGGCAACCCCCTAACACGGGCTATGATAAATAATATTTTACGAAAATGGTCACAGGTTGCCGGCATAACTAAATCTGTTTCACCGCATACTTTGCGACATTCGTTTGCAACCCATTTATTAGAAGGCGGCGCCGATTTAAGATTTGTACAAGCATTGCTAGGGCACAGCGATATTTCTACCACCCAGATTTACACGCATTTGGATAAGCACCATCTGAAAGAAGTATATCAAACCCATCATCCAAGAAGCTAATGTTATTTCGTTTGCCACTTGAAGCACTAGTATTATTGATACCAACATTGATGTTTGCTCTGTCTTTTCATGAATTTGCTCACGCATGGATGGCAGCAAAATGTGGCGACACCACGGCAGCGCGTATGGGACGACTATCTTTGAACCCCATGGCACATCTAGATATGATGGGATCACTTATGATTCTATTTGTAGGATTTGGCTGGGCAAAACCGGTTCCTGTAGACACGCGTTTTTTAAAAAATCCTAGGACGGATATGATGAAGGTAGCAGCTGCAGGACCTGCTGCTAATTTGATCTTGGCATTAATTAGTGGACTAATTCTTAGATTTTTGAATGGTACAGGACTCTTGACAGAATCTATTTTTTTATTATTACTTTATTTTACACGAATCAATATTGCATTGGCTGTTTTTAATATGATTCCGGTTGCACCTTTAGATGGATCACAAATATTTTCCGGTTGGCTCATGAAAACAAATCCGCAATTGGCTTGGAAAATTCAATCCTACGGGCCCCAGGTTTTATTTGGTCTCATACTATTTGGGTATATTACAGGATTCTCTATTATCTGGTTGGTTATGGAACCGTTTGTAAGTTTTTTTATGATAATTTTTTCAGGAATATCAATATAGTTGATGAATTATTTTAAACAATTAATCCCAATACGGCGAAGAAAAGGGCGAACTCTCTGGTGGACTCTTACCATGCTCATGATTGTTCTTTTTTTCATTGTTTATTTAAGAAATATTGCGATCCAATAAAATATGGAAAAGTTAGTGGAATGTGTCCCAAACTTTTCTGAAGGTCGGGACCAGAATAAAATTGGCGACATTGTCAAACAAATGTCAGATGTTCCAGGTATTACGGTGCTGGATGTGGATTCCGGTCCTGATACCAATCGGACTGTTGTGACCATCGTAGGTTCACCGCAAGCAGTTGGCGAAGCTGCATTTCAGGGAATCAAACGTGCATCCGAAGTTCTGGATATGAGTCAACATTCTGGTACACATCCAAGAATGGGTGCCACAGATGTTTGTCCATTTATTCCTGTAAGCGATGTATCGATCGAAGAATGCGTCAAATTGTCCAAACTAGTTGGAAAACGGGTAGGCGATGAGCTTGGAATTCCCGTTTTTTTATATGATAAATCTGCCCAGAAACCAGATAGGGTAAAACTGCCTACTATTCGTAAGGGAGAATATGAAGGTCTGGGAGAAAAGCTAAAGGATGATAATTGGAAGCCCGATTATGGGCCTTCCAAACGCCATGTAAAAGGCGGTGCTACCGTCATGGGTTGTCGGGGATTCTTAATTGCTTATAATATTAATCTCAATACCAAAGATCATCGTCTGGCTACGGACATTGCGTTTGAACTTCGTGAAGCAGGGCGTAGTAAAAGGACACGAAATCCAAACTCAAAAAATTTACTGGATGGCGAAATTGTTCGGAACGATGATGGAAGTCCGGTAAAAGTTTTGGGCATGTTTAAAGATGTGAAAGGCATCGGGTGGTACGTAGATATATATAACCGAGCACAAATTTCTATAAATTTTAATAATTTTAAAGTGTCCACTATTCATGATGTTTTTGATGCGGCATGTGTATTAGCAAACGAACGAGGGATTCGGGTTACAGGCAGTGAACTGGTAGGACTCATACCGTTAGAAGCCATGCTCATGGCCGGGAAACACTATCTAAATAAACAGAATCGGTCTTTGGGCGTCCCTACAGCAGATATAGTCGAATGTGCGGTCCAATCGCTAGGATTAAACGATGTTACAGAATTTAATCCAAATGTGAAAATTATTGATTATGCAGTACAGTCCAAAGATCGCTCATTGATGAATTTAGTTGGAAAGGAATTTGTTGAAGAATTATCTACAAATAGCCCTGCACCAGGCGGGGGAAGTGTTTCAGCATTGGCCGGAGCCTTAGGCGCTGCATTATCATCTATGGTGGCTGCTTTGACCCATGAAAAAAAGGAACTATTAGATCTGAAACCGGAAATGGATGAGATCGGAATAGAAGCACAAAATTTAAAAGATCGTCTATCTTTTTTGGTGGATGAAGATACAAATGCATTCAATAAGGTTATGGATGCCAATCGGTTGTCTGCAACAAATGACAAAGAACAATCAGCCAAAAATCAAGCTATTGAGATTGCAAACAAATATGCCATTGAAATTCCATTGGAGACGGCAAAAAAATGTTTTCGTGTGATTGAGTTAGCCAATACACTGGTGGAAAAAGGTAACCCTAATTCTGTTTCCGATGCGGGTGTTGCAGCGGAAGTTGCTTTGGCAGGTGTAAGTGGCGCATGTATGAATGTGCTGATAAATCTCACCAGTGTTGAAGATGAAACGTATTGCGATGATATGAGGAATAAAGTAGAAGACATTATGGAAAAGGCAGAATCCATGCAAAAGTTTGTATTTGAAAAAACAATGAACATCATTAATGATTAAAGCATTATCAGAAGATCTTCGGAATAAAATTTCGGCCGGTGAGGTAGTGGAGCGGCCAGCGTCGGTCGTAAAAGAATTAATTGAAAACAGTGTAGATGCCGGTGCCACCGAAATTTCAATCGTGGTTGAAAAGGGTGGGCATCAAACTATCCAAGTTCGGGATAATGGAAGTGGTATGTCTCCTGAAGAATTGTCATCTTCGGTTCTTCGATATCATACCAGTAAAATTGCAACATTGGATGATCTATTCTCCATCAATACGCTAGGGTTTCGTGGTGAAGCATTGGCAAGTATTGCATCTGTCTCAGAAATGTCGATTTTATCCAGTAATGAGACAGGCGAAGGTGCCGAATTACCTATTATTGATGGGCATGCTGGAAAAATCCAACCCGCTGCGGAAATTGGTGGGACAGAAATCACGATCCGTAATCTATTTTATAATACACCGGCTCGTAAAAAATTCCTTAAAACTCCACGGACAGAACTAAGAAAAATAGTGGATGTGGTGCGTCGATTTGGACTTGCCTTTCCGGAAGTTTCATTCAAATTGGTTTCAGATAACAGGGATGTTTTTCATGTAAAAACTGAGAATCTGGAAGAGCGCATCGATAATTTATTGGATCCTACTTATTCTCGAAATTTGCTTCCAATCAGTTTAGTAAAAGGTGATTATGCATTCTCCGGATTTGTAGGCAATTTAAATTTGGTCCGATCCAGACCGGGAGAACAATATCTTTTTTTAAATCGCAGATTTATTAAGGATCGATTGATGAATACTGCAGTTTATGGAGCCTATGAATCTTTGGTGAAACGGGGTGAGTATCCATTTTTTGTTATCAATCTTATTTTACCAACGGATCAAGTGGATGTGAATGTGCATCCCATGAAAACTGAAGTCAGGTTTAAAGATGAATGGCGTGTTTTTCATGTTTTAAAAGCGGGAGTGAATGATTCACTTCGATCTGTGTTGGATACTGTTCCAGGATTTAATCAATCTTATGAACAAACATCACGATCCAATTACGAGAATACTCCATTTTTTGGACAAACATCTCGACCGCCATCAGAAACAATTCCAACTAATCTGAATCAGGGGAATATGGATTTTTCAGGTTCGAGACGACCGGAGCATCAAAATCTTGAACGAGCTAAAGATTATGCATCTCGATTAGCAGAATCGCCTACAGATGCGGTGGAAACAATTTCAACCGAACATATTTGGCAGACCCATAAAAAATATATCGTTTCAGAAATCAATAGTGGATTGGTTATTATTGATCAACATGTAGCCCATGAACGCGTATTGTATGAAGAAGCGATTAAAGCGTTTGAGTCTACTTCCATGGCATCCCAAACCATGCTTTTTCCGGAAGTCTTAGAATTCTCACCAGATGATTTTGACGGGCTTTTAGACGTGCTACCCTATTTAGAAAAAATTGGATTCAGAATTAAGAAACAGGATGAGAAATCGATCCGGATTGATGCTATCCCATCAGAAATGTCCTTGGGGAATGAACGAGAAGTGATTCGGGAAATCCTGGATAATTTTTTAAAAGAGCGGAAGCAATACAGTTCGTTTCAGGAAGGGTTAGCAGCCATGTTTGCATGTAAGGCAGCAATCAAAGCTGGGGATTCGCTCACTCGAGAAGAAATGCAGGAATTGGTGAATCGCCTGTTTGCCACCAAACATCCTTATTATTGTCCTCATGGGCGACCCATCATTGTTCAAATGTCTTTAGATGAATTAGATGGTCGTTTTGAACGGCATTAAAATTATTTAAACAAAAAGTATATAGTGATTATAAAGGGATATTAAATCTTAGAGTACTTTGTGTTCTCAATGTTTATTTCACTCTCGTAATTGAATTTACTTTAACAGGTTTTACCAACATTTGCTCTTTTTCTGGCTTCGATTGAATTTGGCGGACGATATCCATTCCTGAAACCACTTTCCCGAATGCTGCAAATCCTTGTCCATCGGGATTTCTTTTCCCGCCAAAGTCCAGTTCTGGTTGATCATTAATACAAATAAAAATCTCTGAACTAGCGGTTCCAGGTTCAAGTCTGGCCATAGATAAGGTGCCATCTTCGTGCTTAATTCCGGTTTTGTTTGTGGTTTCGTGATGGATAGGAGAGAGTTCCATGGGATGTTTATCAATCTCAAGGCCACCTTGGATCACTTCGATCTTAATTTTATTATTCGGTTGATTCCCCATGTGAACCACCCGATAAAAATGAAGTTCTCCATATCGAGTCTCATCTACATATTGTAAAAAATTGGCAACGGTGATGGGCGCTTTATTTGGATAAAGTTCGATTTGGATTAATCCCAAATTGCTTTCCATGTTGATCATGATTGTTTTTCCGAGACAAATTGTAAGAATAGATAAATGAGTTATAATCTTTTTTAACATGGCCTGAAATTAATAATAGTGTGGGTAAGACATTCTTAAATTCTAACATGCCAACTATCCAAGATATTGAAAATGCATACAAGCGGATTCGTCCTTTTATTCATCGTACGCCTGTCTTAACTAATGCCAGTTTGAATGAATTTTCCGGAGCTGAATTATTTTTTAAATGTGAAAATTTTCAGAAAGCAGGTTCTTTCAAGATTCGTGGTGCTACCAATACTGTTTTGCAACTCACTCAAAAAGAATTAGATCGTGGAATAGCTACAGCTTCATCAGGGAACCACGGAGCTGCTTTATCTATGGCAGTAAGAAATCGTGGTGGAAAAACTAAAGTAGTTATGCCAAATAATACACCCAAGATCAAAGTGGATAATGTAGAGCGGAATGGAGGGGAAATCATTTGGTGCGAACCAACCCAAAAGTCTCGCGAATTAGTATTAAAAGAATTATTGGCTGAAACGGGTGCTGTTTTGGTTCACCCCTATAACGATGATCGAATTATTGCAGGACAGGGAACAGCAGCTTTGGAACTATTGGAAGATTACCCGGATTTGGATACAATCGTTTCACCTGTGAGTGGTGGTGGATTATTGAGCGGTACATTATGTTCATCAAAGGAAATGAAAAAGGGAATTCTTGTTTATGGTGCGGAACCAGCAGAAGCAGATGATGCCTATCGATCATTGCAGCTAGGTGAAATACAAGTTAACGAAACCACAAACACAATTTGTGATGGACTCCGTGCTCAGATTGGATCGGTTACCTTTCCCATAATTAAAGAAAAAGTGGATGGGATTATTACTGTAACTGAAAATGAGATTATTAATTCCATGCGTATGATTTGGGAACGGATGAAAATTATAGTTGAACCATCTAGTACCGTCACATTAGCTGCAATATTAAAAAGAAAAGAGTTATTTAAAGACCAGAAAGTGGGCCTTATCCTATCTGGTGGAAATGTTGATCTGACAAAGTTGCCTTTTTGATTGATTAAATTCACTGAATGACGGCGAATTCATTTTTCGAACTTTATTCAATTCAAATGTATTCTTTTTTTCGGAAAACCATATTGAATTTTAAAAGATGACACTTCTAAACATAACATTGACAAAGTTAAATCATAATTCCGTTAAATAAAGTTGAATGTTTGATAAAGACTTATTCAAAATTGAACAATTCTTTTTTAATAATCATTTAAAAATCCGTAAAATCCACAGTTAATTTTCCACATACTACTACCCATAAATGCAGGAAGAACGTCGTTTAGAAATTCTCGGAATCCTCATTATAGCTTTATCTGTATTCGTCTTAGTTAGTATAGGCGGATATAATCCTAGCGAGGAACCATCCATTTCATCTAATGTCCAGGTGACAAACCCCATGGGGATCATCGGGATATTTACAGCTCATTTTTTTATAAAAATTGGCTTTGGGTTTTCATCTATCATTATTCCACTTCTCGGTCTTGTTTGGGGCTGGTTCCTGTTTGCCAAAAAAGAATTGGTTGAAATCATACGGGGAACATATTACGGATTAGGCTCCATGCTGCTGATTTCTGTATTGGTGGGTGTTTTGAGCATACAGTTAGCTTCGGAAGGTAAGCTAGGTTATTATCTTTCATCGGGACTTGTCGGTGGAAATACTGCTCAGCTTTTCCTTGATATGCTCTCTATTTGGGGCACATCTCTATTTTTGATTGCAGGATTCCTAATGATTATCCGCGGGTATTTTAATTTGGATTATTATGCCCCTTTTATCACCGCAAAAGAGAAATGGGACACTTGGAGGGCAGAAAAGGGAGACCAGAAGGAACAGCATGAAAAGGATGATGCAAAGCGTCTTCACACCCAGGATCTAAAATCAAAGATTGATGCCAAAAAAGAAAGGGATGAAGCGGAATTTGTACAATCAACCCCAGACCTCGTGGAAGAAATTCTTACTCAGCCGCTCGAAGAAGAATCAGAACCAGAATCCAACGAAGAAGAGAATTTAGCATCGCCCCCGACTTTTGACGAAATTCAACCAGAACCTGAAAATGACTTGGAAAGCGTACCCGAATCTGAAACTACGCTGGTAGAAAATGAGACCGAAGTCACCGAAGTCACCGATGAGAGTGATGAGAATTTAAATATTGAAGAAATGGCTCAAACGGAAGAAGTCGATATTGATGAAGTTGAGGAACGACAAAAACCTAGACGAAAATACCAACTTCCATCTTCGGAACTATTGGCGAATCCCGTTAATGTTTCTGACACATTCACTCGAGATGAATTAATTGAACGTGCTAATTATTTAACCCAATCTTTGGCGACATTTGGTGTGGAAGGAAAAGTGGTGAATGTTCATCCCGGCCCCATTATTACCCTGTTCGAAGTTGAACCGGCAGAGGGTGTTCGTGTTAATAAATTTGTAGCCTTAGCGGATGACCTGGCTCGTGTTATGGAAGCAAGCAGTGTTCGAGTCATTGCACCGATTCCCGGTAAATCGTCTGTTGGAATCGAGATTCCGAACCAGAACCCAGCGACGGTCTTTTTCAAGTCTGTGGTGAATAGTCCTGAATTTGCTGAAGCAGAATCGATTCTTTCTCTTGCCGTTGGGAAAACAACATCCGGTGAAATTGCGACTCTGGACTTGGCAAAAATGCCCCATCTTCTTATAGCGGGAACAACCGGCTCTGGTAAATCAGTTTGTATCAATACAATCATTTGTTCAATAATATATCGAGCAACGCCAGATGAAGTGAAATTTGTCATGATTGATCCCAAAAAGGTTGAAATGACATTGTATCGTAAGTTGGAAGGATATCATCTATTGAAAATGGAAGATATCCAGGAGCCAATCGTCACATCCGTGGATAACTCTATTTTAGCACTTCGCGCATTGGAAAAAGAAATGGATCGCCGTTACGATGTCTTGGCGGATGCGGTTGTTCGAAACATTGGTGAGTACAACGAAAAGATACAAAATAATGACGAACCGATTATGCCATACATTATTCTTATAATTGACGAATTAGCAGATCTCATGATGCTGTCAGCGAAAGATGTGGAAGCACCTATTGCGCGTTTGGCACAATTGTCCCGTGCAGTTGGGATTCATTTGGTCATCGCAACTCAAAGACCATCGGTTGATGTCCTTACCGGAGTTATTAAGGCTAATTTCCCAACAAGAATTGCCTTTCAGGTTGCAAGTAAAACTGATTCTAGAATAATTATTGACCAAATGGGTGCGGATAAATTGATTGGACGCGGTGATATGCTTCACCTAGGGACAGGCAGTTCAGATGTAACTCGAATGCATAACGCATTCCTGACCTTAGAAGAAATTGAAGCTGTCATGGATCATGTATCAGATCAACCAAAACCCGATGAAGTAATATTGCCTACTGTCAGAGAAGCGGTGGCGACAGAATTTGGCGGAGATGGTGATGGTAGCTCCGATGAACTGTTTAACGATGCTGTTGCATTGGTAATTACCCATCAGCAGGGGTCTATATCTTTACTCCAACGTAGACTCAAGGTGGGATATTCACGGGCTGCACGGTTGATTGATCAAATGGAACAGACGGGTGTAGTGGGGCCATTTACGGGGAGCAAGGCAAGAGAAGTATTAGTGGATGAGACCTATCTCGAAATGATTCGGGAATAATTAGTTGCAAAAATTCTTTTTATTTATAATCCTTGTGGGAGAGATGGGAGCTCAACCTGATCCGTATCAGCAGTTTTTAGGTTACATGAATGCAAAGGGTGGCCGTATTCTAGAAATTGAATTTTACCAGGAACAATTTGGTGAACGATTTGAATCTAACGGCACT
>Ga0209091_10000309_pt1 | contig 48098 bp, 54 predicted proteins | sample ArcticOcean_MG_C_6_FD_187438 | JGI IMG/M metagenome (GOLD analysis project Ga0209091, IMG submission 187438) | Marine microbial communities from western Arctic Ocean - ArcticOcean_MG_CB8_128 (SPAdes) (version 2) | ecosystem: Environmental > Aquatic > Marine > Oceanic | place: Arctic Ocean...
ACATGAAAACTGGGGAAGACTACAGTGATTTATGATAGAACTGCTCGTGACTTTCAGGTAGGTATCTTCGCTTTTGACGTGGACGATAAGTTCTTCAGTTGGTTTGGGAAAGATTGGCAAACGACACAGGGCGCCGAAGGCTGGCTTCGTCACAATAAACCAAGAGTTTACTTACGACTATGGACGTTCATAGATTCAGTTCTAGAACGACACAACTCGGGGCAAAGAGGCTTCCGAGACCCAGTAATTATATACGGAGACTTAGAAAAACAACATTTTAATGTACATCCCGGCACAAACAGAATAGTACTAAAGAAACTACTTCCTGAAGTAAGATTAGTAGGTTGGGTAGTAGACCCACGATGCACTAATAGATCACAGTACAAACCATATTTCAATAACATACAGCCTATTGCTAGAGATAAGCAAGGCAATAACCAAATACTATGGCAGGCACATCACAGGTCTGGTAGGGGTAGAGGAGTGGAAGATGTTTATGACTTCTCGCTAACCTCAGATATATATTTAGGTGCAGATACGTATGATACGCCAAAAAGGAAATTAGAGTGGCAGAAAATAAGAAAGACCACAGGTTTTTCAGTATATGTAAACAACAAGTACTTTTACGATATAGGTACGCCTCAGGGCAATCATGCATATGAAATTAAAACAGTAGAGGGAGTGTATCAGTTGTTTTTACATTACTTCTTTGGTTATCCGCTAACTAAGTGGAAAACACATTATTTTAGGAAAAAGATATGAAAGCAGGTAAAGTATGGGGACAAACAGAGTTAATACACGCTAATGGAGTCTTAGAGTTCCATAGAGTAGAATTTAAAAAAGGAATGAAGTGTTCAGAGCATGAGCATGAATTTAAATGGAATGGCTTTTTCGTTGAGTCAGGACAGTTGCTAGTAAGATGTTGGCAGAATGATTACGATTTAGTAGATGAAACAATCCTAAATCCAGGCGAGTTTACGCAGGTTAAGCCTGGCGTAATACATCAATTTGAAGGACTAAAAGATGGAGTTGCATTTGAACTCTATTGGGCAGAATTCAACCATAACGATATCAAAAGGAGAACTGTAGGTGGCACAAGCTAACCCAGACCGAATGACATTTGTAGACTATAAATTCGTTCGAGAGGGCGAAGATATACAATTTGATGAAGAATTAAGTATGGAATCATTACGATTCTATGAAGGTAAAACATTTAAAGTCCAAGTCCATGAAGGACGCATTTGGCTTAGGTTTATAGAAGATTGGGATATGATGCCTGATTTATCCTATAGAAACGGCAAGCCAATAGACTTTATAAAAGAATCTAGGGAGCTAGAATTACAATATGAACAAGACAAACAATCCAGTAGCTAAGCATAGCAGAAACAAATCAGGGGCAGGCCCCCATAAATCAAAGAAAGAATATGATAGAAAAGAAGGAAAAGTAGATATGGAAACCATGGAAGACGAACTTGAGAGTTGGGCTAGTAAGATTGATAGAATAGTCTTGCTGACAAAGATGCAGAAAAATTGCAACAATCCAAACGCATGGTTTGATTATGAAGAACGAATACATGAGGTCAAATTGGAGTTAGAAGCATGGCAAACGACAGAGTAAGTAGATCAACTGCTGAACTTATACCTATGCCACCTAATACGTGGTATATTAGAAAGATAAATTGGTTGCTAGAACAGCCCAAGGTAAAGGAGAATATTAAATCCGTCCCCTTGAATGAACCTCTCATGGATTCATTACTATCACATGGAATGAAAGCGCCCATCCTAACGATGCCGAACTGGTATCCAATCGCTGGCTCACAAAGACTAAGAGCATACGCAGAGATTGTAAAAGACTTTCCAGAACTAGGGGAACAAGAGATTAGAGTTTGCCGAATAGATAAGGAATACTGGCTAGTATGGTATCTATGGGGAGATAAAGATTTCAGAGACAAAGCTGTTGCAATATATTTTCAGATGGTAGAATTAGTATGGAAATCACTATATTATGAAGACGATGCTGATCCTAGTGGTGTGAAAATGACAGAATTTGAAAAATTGGGGGACGAGCTGGAGTGGAAACACAAATCTACGCTGGGTTCAGAAAGAATTAAATCTATGGAAAGGAAAAATAATACTTGACACAAGGTCAAAATTCCTGTATAATATACTTATAAATGATAGCAATAGACTTATTACAAGACAAGAAGATGCCGTTTACTGTCAAAGGACAGGACGCACTAATATCATGCCTAAATCCTGAGCATGATGATAATAACCCAAGTCTCAGAGTAGATAAAGTAACAGGCGTAATGCACTGTTTCGGTTGTGGTTATAAAGGTAACATATTTACATACTTCGGTGCTCCAGAGAGTCCACTAGAAGTTAAAGTACACAGAATTAAAGACAAGATTGCAAAAGCCCGTTCGCAAACCGTAGGTATTCAACTCCCAGAAGACCGGATCGAATGGAAAGGTGGTCCGTATCGCAATATCTCAGAGGAAACTTTGAAGATATGGCAAGCCTTCACTTGGAATGTTCCAAAGTTTGAAGGTCGGATTATCTTTCCAATTCGTGACTTGACAGGCAAAACTATTGCACTCTTAGGGAGAAGCATAGCAGGAGCAGTAGGCAGTGACAAGTATTATATCTACCCACACGGGGTAAAGATGCCGTTCACTCCAGCTAAGGTTAAACCAATAGCTAATAGAGTTATATTGGTAGAAGGAATTTTTGATTGTCTCAATCTTTGGGACAACGGCTTAAAGAACACAGTTTGCTGTTTCGGAACACAACAAATGGACTGGTTCAAGCTATCCCTGCTCAAACTACAAGGAGTGCAGGGAATTGATATATTGTTTGACGGCGACGAAGCAGGCCAGAAAGCATCAGAACAGATTAGAACATTGGCAGAGAAAATGGAACTGTCAGTACAGCAGATTAAACTAAAGGATGGACAAGACCCAGGCGGGTTCACTCCAGCCCAAATACACAAGTTGAAAGCCCGATTATATGGATAGTGAACAGTTACAAAAAGCAATCTTCGGATTGCATACTCGTAGATTCGGCACAGTTGCCGAGATTATGATTAAGAAGATTATAAAGGCTACTGAAAGTGGAACTCTTAGCTACGACCTATTTGATAATATCGAGGGTAGTCGTATAGAGTGTAAATTCTCGAGAGTTCAGAAGAAAGCAGAATTGAAGATAACGGACAGGAACTTGTTTAAGGCTTTAGAATGCGAAGCTAACCGTGATATTATGTATCACCAATGGCAAGACTACGACTGGGATTGTAATATCCAGCAAGTCAAGAAAGAAGAATTTGATGTACTATTTTATGGAGTATTCTTTAAAGACATGATTCAAGTCTTTAAGGTGCAAAATAGTGACATCGGTAAAGAAATGAAATACTCTAACAAACAACATAGGGGTAATACAGGAGAAGGTCAGTTTCACTTAAACAGACAGACCTACAAATATCATCTGGATTGCAACTTATTTAAAACATTAACTTATGGAGAATTATTAGAATGGCTAAAATAGCACTTATAGAAACCAAGCCAACAAGTACAAACTTCGATAAATACTTCGAGTTTGAATTTGAACGTTTTGCGTTATGTTCTGATAGTTCAGTAACAAAAGTTCTTAAGAAAGATGTTGACCTAGAACTAAACCCTGACGACTATGATTGGCTAATCTTAGTGGGCGCAGAAGCATTTAAGCAGTACACTAGGAAAACATCAGTGACAGAATACAATGGTAAAATTATTGATGAGAAGTTTTTAGCTCTCATGAATCCAGCTATCATTAAGTTCAAACCCGAAGCTAAGAAAGCTTTTGAAGATGCTATTGAAAGCATCTCAGGGTACGTTAGCGGAGAACTAAAAATTGAAAAACTATCGGAAGACAAATGCTATGGCATACAGGACAAAGAAACAGCAATTAAATTTATACAAGCGGCGATTGACGCCCCGCTCCCGTATATCGCACTCGACTCAGAGACAAGTGCTTTATACTGTAGGGATGGCTATATGCTTGGATTTAGTATGTCTTATGAGCCTGATCATGGTATATATTGTGATTGCGACGTAATTGATGAAGAAGTCGAAGCAAAAATGCAGGAACTTTTCAACAAGAAAACTGTAGTATTTCACAATGCGAAGTTCGATTTACAATGGTTTATTTACCATTTTAATTTCGAGTTTCCAAACTTCGAGGATACAATGCTTATGCATTATATGTTCGATGAAAACCCTGGCACACATGGTCTTAAACAACTAGCGATGAAGCATACTCCTTATGGAGACTATGAGAAGCCGTTAGAAGATTGGGGCGTAGAGTACAGGAGAAAACATGGCATACTAAAGCAAGCCTTTAGTTATGACCTGATACCTTTTGATGTGATGAAAGATTACGCGGCTATGGACGCAGTTGTAACCTTCTCACTATATCAGAAGATGAAGCCAGCAATCGAGCAGAACAAGAGACTCTTATGGGTCTATGAGAATATTCTACTAGAAGGCTGTAACTTTTTAAGGCAAGTTGAGAACAATGGTGTTCCTTTCAACCGTGAGCGACTAGACTTTGCTCAGGGTGTAATGCAGGAAGATATAACGAAAGCAGTTGCAGAGTTATACGAATTTCCTGAAGTGAGACAGTTTGAGAAAGCACAGGGTAAAGACTTTAACCCGAACTCCACAGTTCAACTTCGATCCCTTTTATTCGATTTTATAAATCTAACCCCAACGGGTAAGAAAACAGGTACAGGTGCCCATAGTACTGATGCTGAGGTTCTTAATGAACTGGCAGAAGAACACGCTGTTCCTAAACACATACTAGAAATTAGACAGAAGAACAAGATAAAGACTACATATCTTGATAAGATTATACCGAATCTTGATAGAGATAGTAGACTCCGTACAGGTTTTAACCTGCATGGCACAACTTCCGGACGTCTTTCTTCTAGTGGTAAATTGAATATGCAACAGCTTCCTAGGGATAACCCTACGGTAAAAGGCTGTATACAAGCAAAAGAAGGGCATAAAATCGTCTCTATGGACTTAACAACGGCAGAAGTGTATGTTGCCGCTGTTTTGGCGAAAGACGTAGGACTGCAGAACGTATTCAAGAGTGGAGGCAACTTTCACTCGACTATCGCGAAGCAAGTCTTTAAACTACCATGTGAAGCTGATCAAGTCGATGAATTATACAAAGACAAACGTCAGCAAGCTAAGGCTGTAACATTCGGTATTATGTACGGTGCAGGCCCAGCTAAAATCTCATGGCAAGTTACGAAGGACTCTGGAACAGAGTTCTCAATGCATGATGCTCAGACAGTTATTTCAGAATACTTCCAGTCATTCCCCAATCTGAAGAAGTGGTTAGATGATTGCGGTTCGTATATACGAGCCAACGCATTCATTTACAGCGAATTCGGTAGGAAGCGTAGGCTTCCCAATGCCAAGAGTAAGGACAAAGGTATTGCGTCTCACGAAGTAAGAAGTGGAATTAACTTTCTAGTACAATCCGTCGCATCGGACATCAACCTATTGGGTGCGATAGATATGCAACACTACATCAATAGAACTGGAATGAAGTCCAAAATCTTCGGACTTGTGCACGATTCAATTCTTGCAGAAGTACCAGAGACTGAAATGGACGTCTATTGTAAAAACCTGAAATCTTTTGTCCAGAAGGACAGAGGCTTTTCTATACCCAATTGTCCTGTAGGATGTGACTTTGAGATAGGTCAAGACTACAGTTTCGACAAATGGGAAAAGTATTATAACTAATGAAAAAAATAAAAAGAACAGCTAATAGCATATACACAAACTGTTTGCGAATCAACCGTCATGACATTGACGGGCACGAAGACGATATAGCCTTCGCGATTCTAGCAGTATTTGTGTTTGGGACTATGTGGATTAGCTTAATCCAATTGTAGGAGAATAAGGATCATGGACATGTTAAGAGGACAAAGAGTAGCAGTAACAGGACATACAAGCGGTATTGGTTTAGAAGTTTACCAGTACTGTTTACATCATGGAGCTGACGTAAGGGGTTACTCACGGAGTAACGGTTTTGATTTAATGAAAGGTGGGGACGACGTTCTCAACGATATATTAAAGTTTGACGCAGATATCGTGTTTAATCATGCTTGGGTACCTCGAGTACAGAACAAGATTCAGAAGATATTACATACACAATGGAAAAAGCATAACAATAAAGTTGTTATAAGCACTGGCTCGGCTACCAGTTATTACAGTATAGGTTCAGACATATACGAAAATGATAAAACTGAGTTACGAGAATATTCAATACAGGCTGCAGTTTCCTACCCGCATACTAATAAGTGTAGATTACACAATGTTAGCATGGGTTGGACAAATTCAGCAATCCTAGATGGAGTTGAGGATGGGGAGTACTTTATCGACCCTTATGAGGCCGCACTGATTTTAATTAACCTTGCGCAACCTCAAAATTACGTAGTGTCTGAGATACTAGTAAACGCCAAATTCAAACCATTGAAGGATATGACTCTGTTACGGGACAAGGCAACAGCAAATGTATTGACTAGCTTGGAGAAGAGCAATGCCAACAATTAAGGTACCAAAGCAAGAGAATCAGACTCTTAAGTCATCGGACGATATTGTTAACGCAATAAATAATGCTGATCCTCGTACTAATACCTATATGCCTCTCAGCGCAGGTGTAGAGTCCACAGCGGCTCTAATTTACACGCAAAGAGATCCTGACATGCACCCATTCTGTGTATATTGGTATGATCAACGATATGGAATGTTTTCGGACGCCATGGCGTTTTATACACAGAAACAAGCAGAGTTTTATAACTTACCGTACGGTAACGATAAATCAATGCTATCAGTTCTACCACACACGAGGGAAGTTCCGATTATTGTATCGGGACTATCCTCCTTTATGTCAGTAGTATTAGGCGCACCTGGAGGAATCAAGTTCAAATGGTTCATGATGGGAGCTAATGCAGAAGATGACATGAGAATGCGATTACAGTTTAGGGAGTACAGAAAGATTATGGCTCTCTATATGAGTGATTGCTTAGATGGAACAGGAGTTAAACTATCAGCGTGTAGAGAGACCCCTGAAGTACGAAACCCATTGGAGTTCTTGACTAAATCGGAAATGTATGCACTTATTATGCGAGAAGAGCCGAAGATGTTAGAATTACTATGGACTTGTATTTTACCTAAGGGCGAAATACGAAAAAATGGAAAGTTAGTAGGATATGAGGCTTGTAATGTATGTTACAAGTGTCAAGAGTTAGAGCAAGCGAAGAAGACAGCAGCAGATGGTGTATTTCGCTACCAGGAGGGTATCAAGTATTTCAGTACGATTAGTAAGGACATGAAATGAAGCCCTACAAGCAAAACTCTTTCATGAGTCCTCATGAGTGTGATACAGTAAATAAGTATATAGACTTACGTATACTGAACAAGACTATACCTAGACGTAAACAAAAGAATGGAGAACACTATCAACTAAGTGGAGATCCTTTATCCGATGCAATCGGACTTGTTTATAGAGACACAGTAGCACAATTATTAAAAAAAGATGTTGTTCTTAGCTACTCAATGATAAGAAGGTATGCTAAACATTCTTTTATGCCTTGGCATAGAAATAGATGGGAAGCAGAACACGCTATAGTAATACAGATTAGTGATAATAGCTGGCCTATGGGGTTTGTTGAAGGACAGGATAACCCTCTTATTGAAGGCGAACAAAAGCCTAGTAGTATATTGAACTGTCATCAGGGAGACGCAGTAGTATTTAATGCTGCTGAGACGTATCATGGCAGACATAAATTGAAACTTGATTTAGTAACTACCTTAAATTTATACTATGTAGAAGCAGGCGGTTATCTAGATAATAAAGATAGACGAATAAATTACGGAGATAACTATAAATCACAGCACAACCCGGACAGTCACCAATGGAAAATTTCAGCAGAAAAGCAATAGCAAGAAGGATATACGGTAATGGGTACACTAAAGAGTTATTCCATTACGATAGCATAACAAAAGAAGAGTATGCAAAGACCTGCCAAGAACGAGTAGATATGTTCGTAGTAGGCAATCAACGAATTATGAATCCTATAGATGCGTTAGACCAAGAGTCTTACTTTCTATGGATTAAAAATAGAGATAGCGAAATAGTAGCTTGTGTAAGGATAATTCCACCACACCTGACTAAAGAGCTATATGGGAGGAGATACTCAGTCTGGGATAAGGGCTGGATTACTGACAGTAAGTGTCATTTATTTCCTGTAGATAAGAACAAAGAAGCTCCATGCTTATGGACTCCAGAATGGGGAACAAAAGTACAGGGAGTAGAACATGCCATCATGGACTTGTATGAAGCAGGTCATATGTACGTAAATTTCTTTAAGAAGCATATGCCTGGGCTAGAGTACTTAGGGTCACAGAAAGACGAGTACGGGTACGAAGGATGGCAATGGGTATGGGAACCAACCCCAAAAGAGGAAGCTGAGCCGATAATAAGGAAGTTCATTGAATCGCAGACTTCATAAAAGTATGCAGTCGAGACAAAAGTCTCAGCGAAGAATCTGGGCTCTTAGGAATAATAAGATGCAAGATAGAGTCAATACTTGGGAAGATTTAATCTTCCCTGTTTACGTTATACATAGTGAGAATGTCGAGCTAATAGATGGTATTCTATGGCTAGATAATCAAGTGTTGGACGACAAGAACATGCTAGGAGAGACTCTAGGAATAAGAAGAATGCAGACTCCTATGAAAAGTTTATATTCCCTAAGGTATATGATAAGAGATATAGTAGGCATGAGTCAACATAAGGGAAAGAACTTTGTTGACAGCGATGGCAGAGTGATAGCGTATGAGAAAACAGAGAAGTGCAAAATACACTATCACAAAATAACAAAGCGTTTCAAAAGAGGCGTAGCAACAATGATAAAGTTTAAAGGTATAGACAGGCTTATGGAAGTAGCAACTCCTCCTAGTGAGGACGCAGCATGGGCTGGTATAGTATATAGACGAGGGCTTCCTTGGGAAATCCGAGACTTTACAGTTGAAGAACAAAAAAGCACTTGGTGTATGATATGAAAACAACAAAAAACGATATTACAGGCGACCTCATAAAGACTAAGCCTAGTAGTCAAGCTTATACCACTAATTGGGATAAGATATTTAGGAGAAAAATGCAAGTAATAATTTACGGAAAAGATAACTGTCCTTACTGCGACAAAGCAGTATTTTTATGTACACAGAAGGACGTTGAGATGACATACAAAAAGCTAGGAAGAGACTTTGATGCGCTAGAAATGGCAAAAGAGTTTCCCAATGCAAGAACCTTTCCTCAAATAATATTTGATGGAGAAAAAATCGGTGGATACACCGAACTGGAGAAAAAGTGGACATAGATAAAATTATCGAGAAGATGAAAAATCACATCTGTTTAATCGAGTATACTAGCCTTATTTCTGGCACAAAGAAAAGTCGAGAAATGACGCTTAGTTATGATGTGATACCTAAAAAGCATCAACTCTTTAAGAACCTACCTACAAGTAATAAAATGATTGCTTATGATATAGAGTTTCAGAGGTGGGACGACATTGACCCTGATACTATTCTTAGTTGGAAAGTGATTAGCTAATGTGTGGATTTATAGGTACAACCAATAAACATTTAGCACACATAATGTTAAAAAAACAAGAGCATCGAGGTCCAGATGCTCTTTCTTTCTGGGGAGATGAAAAAATACATCTTGGGCACGCTTTACTTGATATAACAGGAGCGGGTCAAAAGCAGCCTATAGTTACTGATAATGGTAATATAGTCATGCTGAATGGAGAGATGTATGATTCTAGAATAGCTAACGATACTGTATGGCTCGGCAAAATGCTGGACAAGTATGGTACTTCCGTTTTAGAATGGACAGACTGGCATGGCAGTATTATGTACTATATGCCACAAATGGAGAAATTAGTTCTAATTAGAGATCAATTTGGAACAAAACCTCTATGGTGGGGGTTTGATGGAAAGACCTTTGAATTCAGTACAAGTTGTAAATCGTTCTTAAACAAGGAACTAAATGTAAATGAAAGAAAGTTTGGCTCTATGGGAGACGAGTGCATCTGGAAAGGGTATCACAAGGTCGAACCGGGCGGAGTACTGGAATTCAACACTAATACTTGGAAACTTCGTAGGCATAATCTATGGAACTGGTTTATACTTAGAAAAGATAAGTTTAATCCCGAAGATTTTATACAAAAAACAAAAGACTCAATATTAAAAGTAGCAAACCACGGTAATAGTACCAATAAGCATGCTATTTTTCTAAGCGGCGGGTTCGACAGCCAATTAGTAGCATCTATATGCCGTGAAAGTACTAAGGATATCACGCTTTTCACTTGCGGTTATAGTAACGAGAAAGGAAACAGTCATGAACACATGGGTTTCCAAGAAGAAAGCAGAATGGCTATAAAGAGTGGAGAACTATGGGGCAGAGAAGTAGTAAAAGTAGACTTAGGTAGAGACCAACGAATAGCATTAGGTAAGACCTGGCTAGCAGGCACGCATTACGCATGGTCAGATCACAATAGACAAGCCCCTAGATACTTACTAGCAAGGGCGGCAGCCGAACATGGCTGTAAAGTAGTATTAACAGGAGATAGTGGAGATGAATTGTACTCAGGGTATTTACACCATGACAAACGTTTTGACCCAGCCTACTGCTTACAAATGCTAGAGGGTATGAAAGATAAAAGATGGTTCCCCCAAAATATGCTAGATCAGGGAGACCCTATGGGCATGAGTCTTTTCATAGACTTGCTCACAACTTCCGAACAGAACATTCTAGCAACTGACCAAACAGTCGGATTATTTGGAATGGAAGCTAGAATACCTCTACTTACCCAGCGGTATGTTCACTACGTTCTAGGTATTCCTACAGCAACAAGATTTAAACAACTACAAGGGTACGCACCTGGTACTACAAAGTATTTGATGAGGGAAGTTATGAAAGACTATATACCTCAACACGTTATAGAAAGAAAGCAGAAAACAGGATGGAGTTCCCCATGGGACAATAACCACCACACTCAATCAATGCGTTGGAGAGACGAAGATCTAGAGTTACTGAAAAGGTTAGGTGAATGAAGGCAGTCATAAGTAACAGAATACAGTTACAAGGCGATGCTAAATTCCTTGGATTACTGGAGCAGGAACTGACTTATACGTTGCCTCCTCGTATGCCCCAAGACCCACCTATGATAATTAAAACAATTCGCCCATTAAAAGAAGGTGTGGTTTCCATACCTGTCGGGCGCATTGATTTGATACCAGAGGACTACGAGATTATCGATAAGCGCGTAACAGCGCCAACGGTGTTTCCTGAATTTAAGTTCAAATTACGTGCGTCCCAGCAGAGAGTTTATGACGCAGTAGAAGACAATGCTATAATTAACGCTTGGGTAAGTTGGGGAAAGACTTTTACAGGTCTTTCTATAGCCGCTAAGCTAGGTCAGAAAACATTAGTAGTAACACATACTACCAACCTACGTAATCAGTGGGAGAAAGAAGTACAGAAATGCTTCGGAATAAAGGCAGGGAGAATCGGAAGCGGAGAGTTCAACACTTCGTCTCCGATAGTAGTGGGAAACATTCAGAGTTTATACCGCAGGATAGACGAGATAAAACATTTGTTCGGGACAGTAATCCTAGACGAGATGCACCATGTTTCGTCTCCAACGTTTACCCGAATAGTAGATGAAATGCCATCAAGATTCAAAGTGGGACTAACAGGAACACTAGAGAGAAAGGACGGCAGACACGTAGTATTCAGGGATTACTTTGGTCAAGACGTACATAAGCCACCCAAAGAAAACTACATGATTCCAGAAATAGATTGTATTAAAAGTAACATACGATTCCTTGACGGATCGTTTACTCCTTGGGCAGAAAGAATCAATCATTTGACACAGAACGAAGAATATATACATAGTGTTGCTCTGATTGCGTCAACATATGCTGCGGAAGGTCATAAGGTACTAGTAGTATCGGATAGAGTTGCATTTCTTAAAGTCTGCCAACGATTAGTTGGTGAAAATGCAGTCTGCATAACCGGAGACATGGATTTTACGGAAAGGGAAAATACCATGAGGAGAATGGGTGCTGACAGAAATATTCTGTTTGGTACGCAGTCAATTTTCTCAGAGGGTATCTCTCTAGATGTGCTAAGTTGTTTAGTACTGGCTACACCAGTAAACAATGAACCACTCCTTACTCAGCTAATAGGTAGAGTTATTCGTAAAAAAGAGGGTAAGATACAGCCCAAAATAGTAGATATACATTTGTTAGGAAAAACTGCCGGTAGGCAGGCCAATGCACGAATGGGATATTATGTTAAACAAGATTATAAGGTGAACATCAAGTAATCAGAAACTTTATTTGAATTAAATACATGGAAAAAATAGTTCTTGACACACACTCTAAAAATTGGTATAATATATGATATATTTTGACTGGAAGAAGATTTTAGAAGCAAGCCATGGCAATGTTGGTGACATCATAACCATACTAAGGATTGTGACTTATAAGCTGACTCCTAAAAATTATTATGATAAGACCTTTAGGTTTTATGAAAAAAGCTTTCATGGTAGTAGCTTTCTGGTTAACCCAGTTGCACTACTTGAAAAAGGGCGTGCCTTTAGCGATAAAGAGGTTGCGGAGTATGTAGGTGTTGCTTCATTCCGTAATTCTTTCGAGTACGCAAAAACAAAAGACACCACACTAGATCTCATCTACTCTCAAGTAAGTGAGAACACTATTAACCAAAACAGACTGCTCGAGATTAGAGATGGAATAATCCACTTCAAATACGAGGAGACATTATAAGGAGAATTATTATGGCTATTGGCTTTAATACAACGAAGGGCTCAGCCCAAAAGACCAAAATTGAGACTTACAACTTTGGCAACAAGGAAGATCATCACATACGACTAGTAGGTGATTTACTTCCAAGATACGTTTACTGGATCAAAGGAGAGAACGCAAAGAATATTCCTATGGAATGTTTGTCTTTTGACAGAAACTCAGAAACGTTTAACAATATCGAGCATGACCATGTTCGAGATTACTTCCCTGACTTAAAATGCGGTTGGGCTTATGCAGTCCAAGGTATCGACTACTCTGATAAAAGTATCAAAGTGGTTAATCTAAAAAGGAAACTTTTTGACCAAATTTTAGTAGCAATGGAAGAGCTAGGAAATCCTACAGACCAGACGACTGGTTGGGATATTTACTTCAAGAGATTGAAGACTGGCCCACAAGTGTTCAATGTTGAATATCAACTAGCAATGCTTAAGTGTAAGCCAAGAGCTTTAGAAGATTGGGAACAAGAACTTGTCGCAGACCTCAAGTCTATGGACGACGTTCTTCCAAGACCTACAGCTGACGCGCAACTTGAGTTGCTTAGAAAAGTTCAAGGTGCAGATTCTAATGAAACAGTAGACTCGGAGTTTGACGTATCATGATTGGAATAGGACAAAAGTTTCCAGAAGTATCACTTAACGGTGTTGATCTGAATAACGATATGAGCATGGAAGATACATGGGAAAACGGCGAAGGCTGGAGAGTATTTTACTTTTATCCCAAAGACTTTACGTTTATTTGTCCTACTGAGATTGCAGGTATGGATATTTTAGTAGACGAAGCAGAAGTACTAGGAATTAGTGGCGATAACGAATTTTGTAAGTTGGCTTGGAAAACAGCCAACGGTGCAATAAGAAATATCAGACATTCCCTAGCGGCTGACTGCGGACTCTATCTAGCTGAAGAATTAGGTATTGTTGACAATAACAATGGAGTTGCTTACAGAGCTACGTATATCGTAGACCCTGAAGGCTATATCCAGCATATGTCTGTCAATTCCTTAGACACAGGTAGAAACGCAAACGAAGTCTTAAGAACTCTACAAGCTTTAAAAGCTGGTGGACTAACTGGGTGCGAATGGCAACCAGGGGACGAATACGTAGTATGATTTTATATACAGCAGACTGGCACATTAAACTCGGGCAAAAGAACGTACCTGTAGATTGGGCAACCAATAGATACACTATGTTCTTTAACCAGATTACTGAGTTGGAAGCTGATTGTGAATTGCACATCATTGGCGGGGACTTGTTTGATCGAGTCCCCTCAATGGACGAGCTTACCCTATACTTTGATTTTATAAGAAGGGTAACTATTCCTACTATTATTTATGATGGAAATCATGAAGCTACTAGGAAGAACAAGACTTTCTTTACTAACCTAAAGAAAGCAACTTCAGATGTTAACGCATTAGTAGAGGTTATAGACTCTACTTATGTACAAGATGATTGGGCTATATTACCTTATGCTGATTTGCACCGCAAAAACAGTATAGAATCGATAGATGCCCAGATTCTTTTTACTCATGTTAGGGGTGAGATACCTCCTCATGTAATGCCTGAAGTAGAATTAGAAAGGTTTGACAAGTTTAAGACTGTCTTCGCTGGAGATTTACATGCTCACGAGAATACTCAAAGAAACATAGTATATCCCGGCAGTCCTATGACAACCAGTTTCCACAGGAACAGAGTAAAGACAGGCGCTCTACTCATAGACACGGATTGGTCATGGACATGGCACGAACTTGATTTACCTCAGCTAATCAGAAAGACTGTATCAGACCCAGACGATATGATACAGACTGACTTTGACCACACAATTTACGAACTCGAAGGCGACGTTCAGGATTTGGCAAAGATTAAGAACTCAGACCTCTTAGACAAGAAAGTTGTAAGACGACACGTAGAAGCTAGATTGTCCCTTACTTCCGATATGTCTATGGGTGATGAACTTGTAGTATACTTACGAGATATACTAAATTTAGATGAAGAAAAGATAAAACCAATTATAGGAGTGTACAATGATTATTCTACAGAAGTTAGCTTGGGATAACTGTTTCTCCTATGGGTTAAACAATGAAATCAATCTTGCAGAAGCAACTCTAACACAGCTAGTAGGCACAAATGGAGTAGGTAAATCATCTATTCCACTTATTCTTGAAGAAGTATTATTCAACAAGAATAGTAAGAATGTGAAGAAAGCTGATATTGCTAATAGATACGTAAATCAAGGCTATAATATTAGTCTAGATTTTACTGTTGATGATGATGTCTACAATATTACAGTTAACAGACGAGCAACTTTAAAGTGTAAGCTGACAAAAAATGGTGAAGATATAAGTAGCCATACTGCTAGTAATACTTATAAGACTTTGGGAGAGGTCTTAGGTTGTGATTTCAAAACGTTTACTCAGCTTGTTTATCAGAATACTAATACAAGTTTACAGTTCTTAACTGCGACAGATACTAACCGTAAGAAGTTTTTAATAGATTTATTAAAGCTTGACGATTACGTCGCGTTTTTCGAGGTGTTCAAGGAAGGAGTACGGAGTGCAACACAGGAAGTAACAGCCCTGACCGCCAAAACAGATACTATTGTCAAATGGTTAACAGACAATAAATTAGAGACTACAGAGATACTATCCAAAATGGATTTACCAAAAATCTCACAAAAAGACGAAGATACTCTCCGTCAGTTACAAGTAGACTTTGAAAATATCTCGGAAAAAAATAAAAAAATCAACGCTAACAATAATTCGTTAGAGATGTTAAAGTCAATAGATATTACTTCTTTAAGGAATGATTATCGTCTTTACCCTCAGTCTACGGACACAGCAGGGACAATAGGCGCTATTGGAGCGTGGAAATCAGAACTCACACATGAAACAAATATGCGTGAAAAGTATGAAGCACTGAAAAATGCAGAAGACCAAGAGTGCCCAACGTGCGCACAGGATATAGACTTAGCATTTATTGAAAGTCAGTATCTAACCCACGACAAACGGGCAATGCAATGTTCTAAGTTCTTGCGAGAAGAACAAGAGAAATTAGAGAAACTAGAAAATGAAAATGAAATACATAGGGACGCAGCCAAAGGAGTTAGAGACTGGGAACAGCTCTTCAGCTCTATTGACTCTGGACTCCCAACGAAAGTTAGCGATCCAGAAAGAATCAGAGACAGTATTACAGCGCTTAGGGCGAAAGCTCAAATGGCTCATGACGAGCTTTACGAGATAGCAAATGAAAATGAAAGACGAGAAAGACACAATACGCGAATTGAGATTATACAAGAGCAAACTACTCAATTTGAGAAAGAGCTTGATAGTATTATCAGCAAACTCAGCGGTATTGAAGATAAACTTTCAATTCTCGAGATACTTAAAAAGGCATTTAGTACAAACGGCTTACTCGCATACAAAATCGAGTCCCTCGTTAAAGAACTAGAGTCTTTAACAAACGACTACTTAGCAGAGTTTAGCGATGGTAGATTTAGTATCAATTTCGTAGTAGAGAATGATAAACTAAACGTAGAAGTTACTGATACAGGCAAACTTATTGACATTTTAGCGTTATCTAGTGGTGAGCTCGCAAGAGTAAACATTGCTACGTTAGTTGCAATACGAAAACTAATGACATCTATTAGTAGAAGTCAGATCAATGTGCTATTCCTCGATGAGGTTAATCAGGCACTTGATGAACAGGGAAAGGAAAAGGTAGTAGAAGTACTACTCAAGGAAGAGACACTTAATACCTATCTAGTCTCACATGGTTGGACACATCCATTACTAGAGAAGATAGAAATTATTAAAGATGACAATATAAGTCATTTGGAGTAGAGTATGAAGGTAAGAGAGGGCGATACATTTTGGCTGCACATCTGTCCACATAAGGCTGAGTTTAGGGAGTATATCCTTACAGGAGTAACTTGCAAGACTTGTGACTGGGAAGAATTAACAGATATGCAAAAAACCAAAATAAGACATGAAGAATATAGAGAAAGATTGGAGCAAGACGTTGATTACTGAAAATATAGAGACAATGTTTAGAATTATAGAAGAAGTATTAGACTTAGATAGGGGTACTCTCCAAGAAGGGGACGACCTCATTGAGTTAGGTGCTGATAGTCTAGATATAGTTGATATTGTTCTACAGTTGGAACACGAGCTAGAAATAGATATTCATGACGACGCAATAGTAGACTTAAAACTACACAATACCGATAATTTAATTAAATATATCGATACTTGTGGTAAATAGTAGACAGAAAGGCGCAAAAGCCGAGGCACTAGTTGCCAATATGTTAACAAGACATACCCAGTTACCGTTTGTGGGCACCCCTGGCTCTGGTAGTGGGAAAATAAAAGGAGATCTTTATCTTACACATAAGATAAACAAGTTCCTAATCGAGGTAAAATTTTATAGAGACGATGCAGTCACTACTAAAATATTTACCAACAAAAGTAATAATTTTGTGCAATGGTGGGCTAAGGCAAGACAACAAGCGGAGCTTTGTAATCAAGAACCGCTTCTGTTTTTCAAAGCCAACCATGCACAATTTTTTGTATCAACCGTTCGGAAACCTCAGAAGTTAGAACAGTATATGCATCTGCCTTGGCTTGATGCTTATATTTGTCTAGCGGAGAAGTGGCTCGAACACGAAAAACAGGAATGGACACATGGCGATAGAATTTACGAGCCTTGGAAACCCTCCGACTCCTAACGGTAATCTGTTAGTAGTTGATGGGCTTAACTTGGCGTTTAGATGGAAACATCAAAAGAAAGAGTTCTTTAAAGTAGAATATCTCAGGACTATAGAAAGTCTTGCAAAATCATACGATTGCGGAGAAATCGTAGTACTTGGAGATGGTGGTAGCGATTATAGAAAAGCTATTGACCCCGAGTATAAAGCAAACCGTAAAGAGCGGTATGCAGACCAAACAGAAGAAGAGAAGAAAGAGTTTCTGAATTTCCTAGGAGAGTTTCAGAAATGTATTGATTTATGCAAAGAAAAAGGTTATCTCACTATTAAGTATAATGGTGTAGAGGCTGATGACATTGCAGCAGTTATAGCTCTAAACAGAGAAGCTATAGGTGTACAGGACATTTGGATGGTGAGTTCAGATAAAGACTGGGATCTTCTAATAACCGAGAACATATCACGGTTCTCTACCGTAACAAGAAAAGAGACAACAATGGGCAATTGGGACGAGCATTATGACTTTCACCCAGATATGTACTTAACTTTTAAGTGCTTATGTGGAGATAAAGGTGATAACGTTCCGGGAGTAAATGGAATAGGTCCAAAACGTGCTAGTACAATGATTGCCGATTACGGCGATGTATTTGATATAATGTCAACACTTCCTATACAAAGCAAGTATAAATTTATGCAAAACTTAAACGAGTTTGGTGCAGAAAATCTTGCTAAGAATATAGAGTTGATGGATTTATCATACGACCCAGACGCACAAGTACTTGGACACAGCAAAGAAATAATAGGATTAGTTAAAAATTATGTCAGTTAAAATAGATTTTAGTAAGGATAGCCTTCTTGACGAGTTTGCAATAGCAACTCTCAAGGACAGGTATATGATACCAGGAGAGGACTCTCCTCAAGAAGCTTTTGCAAGAGCTTGTACAGCATTTGCTGACGATGACGCTCATGCACAGAGGTTGTATGATTACGTAAGTAACCTATGGTTTATGTTTGCTACACCAGTACTATCGAATGGTGGTACTCAACGTGGTCTTCCTATTAGTTGTTTTCTTAATTACGTAGAAGATAGTAGGGAAGGTATAACCGACCATTACACAGAAAATGCCTACTTATCATCGTTTGGCGGTGGTATTGGTGGACATTGGAGTGATGTTCGTTCGCAAGGTACAAAAACTTCTAAAGGAAGTGAGAGTACTGGAGTGATACCTTTTCTAAAAGTAGTAGATGCGGAGATGTTAGCATTTTCACAAGGCATAACTCGAAGGGGTAGTTATGCAGCTTATCTACATATGAGTCACCCCGAAATTGAGGAATTTTTAGATGTTAGAAAACCCACTGGTGGTGATACTAATCGTAAGTCTATCAATTTACATCATGGGGTCGTGGTTCCTGATAGCTTTATGGAACTCATACACGCTGCCACAAAGTATCCTGATTTTGACGATAGCTGGGATCTTATCGATCCTCACAGCAGACAAGTAAAGAAATCAGTAAGTGCAAGAGCGCTCTGGGTCAAACTATTGCAAAATAGAATGGAAACAGGCGAGCCGTACTTAATGTTTGAAGATGCCGTACAGCAGGGTCTACCTGAGTTCCAAAAGAGGAAAGGGCTAGAAGTACACCATAGTAACTTGTGTAGTGAGATTACATTAGCCACAAACGAAGAAAGAACAGCTGTATGTTGCTTATCATCAGTTAATTTAGAAAAATATGATGAATGGAAGAAGCACCCAGCATTTATCCCAGACCTAGTAAGAATGTTAGACAATGTTTTAGATGACTTTATTGCTAGAGCACCTGACCAACTACATAGAGCTAAATTTAGTGCTATGCGCGAAAGAAGCATTGGTCTAGGAGCTATGGGATTTCATGCGTATTTGCAAAAGAACAGCATACCTTTCGAGAGTATGCAAGCGACATCAGCCAACTTGCAGATGTTTGAGAAACTCAAGCATGATGCATTAGAAACCACTAAGAAACTAGCAGTAGATAAAGGGGCTTGCCCTGACGATGACACTTGTTCTGTAAGGAACGCGCATCTTCTTGCAATCGCACCGAACGCTTCTTCTAGTATTATTTGTGGAAATACAAGTCCAAGTATTGAGCCTTTTAGAGCTAACGCTTTTACACAAAAGACAAAATCAGGTAGTAACCTATTGAAGAATAAGTTCTTAACTACAGTTTTGGAAGGGCATGGACAAAATAATGACGACGTTTGGAAAAGCATCGTCATGCAAAGAGGTAGTGTACAACACCTAGACTTCTTGACACAGGACGAAAGAGATGTTTTCAAGACTGCTGTAGAGATAAATCAGGCATGGATTATAGAGCATGCGGCGGCTAGACAGGAATATATCTGTCAGAGTCAGTCGTTAAACCTATTCTTCCCACCTGATGTAAACAAAGGTGATTTACACAGCGCTCATATGTTAGCATGGGCAAAAAATTTAAAAACGCTTTATTATTTACGTAGTGAAGCCATTTCAAGAGCAGACAACGCTTCTACACAGGCAAAAAGAGAAATCATTTTTGAAGCAGAAGAATGTCTGAGTTGTGAGGGATAGATGAGTTTATTAGAAGAAAGAGAATACTATAAACCCTTTAAATATCCGTGGGCATTTGAGAATTATAAAAAACAACAACAAATGCATTGGCTTCCCGAAGAAGTACCACTACAAGATGATATTAAAGATTATAAAGAAAAATTAAGTGAAGGTGAGAGAATGTTACTAGATAATATTTTTAAGTTTTTCACTCAGGCAGATGTAGACGTGTGCGGAGGTTATGCTACGCACTATTTACCTACATTTAAACAACCAGAAGTAAGAATGATGCTAGTTGCTTATGCAGCTATGGAGGCAGTCCATCAGGAAGCATACTCCTTACTACTAGATACTTTAGGTAAATCAGAAGAGATGTACCAAGAGTTTTTCAATATACACGCTATGATGGAGAAACATGAGTACTTACAAGACTTTAACATGAATACTCCACATGACATGGCGAAAACAATGGCGGTATATAGCGCATTTACAGAAGGAGTACAGTTATTTAGTAGCTTTGCGATTCTTCTCAACTACCCAAGACATAACTTAATGAAAGGAATGGGACAAATTGTTACATGGAGTATTCGTGATGAATCCTTGCATGTCGAAGGTTTGTCAAAACTATTCAGAACTTTCATGCAGGAAAACCCTGAGTTGTGGACTGATAAGTTGAAATACGAAATATATTGTGCCGCTGAAAAAACAGTAGAGTTAGAAGATAACTTTATTGATATTTGCTTTGATAAAGCCGATATCCCTGATTTAACTGCAAAAGAAGTCAAGGAATATATTAGATATATTGCAGACAGAAGGCTACTAGGAATAGGTATGAAGAAGATTTTTCATAGTACCGAAAACCCCTTGCCTTGGATTGACATGCAAGTCAACGCAGTTGAGCATACCAACTTTTTTGAAAACCGTGCTACTGAGTATGCTAAGGCTAGTACACAAGGAAATTGGCAGGATATATTCAAATGAGCGAAGAAATTCAAACAATCACTATTGATGGAACTGAGTACGTAATTGACCAGTTAAGCGAAGACCACAGGTCTATAGTAAACCATATTCAAGTAGCGGACCTAGCATGTCAGCAGAAGCAGACAGAAATTGCAATCTTAACTACAGGAAGACAGGCTTACATTAACCAACTTGGGGAAGAGCTTAGCAAAGAAGACAAGGGATTCACTCCAGAAATAGTAAACAACAGCAGTACCTAATGGATATTTACATTGGGTATGAAGAAGCACACCCAGAGATGTATGAAGCGTGCAAGGCGAGTATCGAAAGATTCTCTAAATTGCACGTGATACGTCCTTTAAGAAAAAGAGTTCTACAGGACTCTGGTGTGTATACTCGCGAGTACCAAGGCGAAGCAACAGACTTTGCCTTTACTCGTTTTTTAGTACCTTACTTACAGGATTTTACAGGGTATGCCCTGTTTTGTGATGGAGACTTCTTATGGAGGTCAGACCCAGCAGAGCTAGAGCAGTACCAAGACGAGAACATTAACGTTCATGTCGTAAAGCACCCCGAACTTATTACTAAAAAAGGGATAAAGATGGATGGTAAAGTAAATCGTCCGTATCCTTTTAAATACTGGTCATCTCTAATGTACATCAACTGTGATGAAATGGAGATAGACGCAGACTATGTAAACGAAGCCCCAGCGGGTGATTTGCATGGTTTCAAATGGACAGGTGAGATTGGAAGCCTGCCCGCAACTTATAACAATATGATAGGGTATTACGATATTCATCAACCTAAGGCAGTTCACTTTACAGATGGTGGGCCGTGGTTGAAGGGGTATGAAGATGTACCTTATGCAGATGAATGGAGGACTGTCCTTGAAGAAGCAAGAAGACCAACATAGTTTCCTAGCACATAGAAAACAACAAGAAGCAGACCATCATAAGAGGCTTTCTAACGAGGAGCTTAACCCAATAAATTCGATACTTACAGTCGAAGTAAATACTACCGAACTTTGTAATCGAACTTGTGTGTTTTGCCCGAGACATGACCCTGAAGTTTTTGGGAACAGAAACTTGCATATGACTCCGAAAGGAGCAGCAAGAATTGCCGAAGAACTTGCACGTAATGACTATCGTGGGAAGATCTCTCTTAGCGGTTTTGGAGAAAATTTACTCAATCCGCAGTTTCGAGAAGTAGTTAAAAGTTTTAGAACACATCTTCATTCCAACATAATCGAGTGCAATACTAATGGGGATAGATTAACGCCTGAGTATGCAAGTGACCTTTTTGAGAATGGTTTATCCTTGCTATACATTAACCTGTATGACGGTGCGCATCAGACGTACACATTCGATAAAGTTATGAAGGATATTCCAGGAAACAGGTACAAGTACCGAATGCACTGGAGTATGAAAGATCATGGACTCATTCTTAATAATAGGAGTGGGACAATAGACTGGCTAGGTATAGACGAAAGTGATATACAGTCTTTAAAAGGAAAGCCGTGTCATTATCCGTTCTACAAAATGTTTGTAGATTGGAATGGAGACGTTCTCTTTTGCTCCAACGACTGGGGTAGAGAACATATAGTAGGAAATCTACTAAACGACAATTTAATGAACGTTTGGTTTGGTAAACCTATGAGAAAAATTAGACGTAAATTAGCAAAAGGAGATAGAAGCATGTCTCCGTGTAACGGGTGTTCCGTAGATGGGACACTATTTGGAAAAGAATCATTCGAGATTATACAAACATATGAAAACAAAACTAATTAGTTACAGCCAAGCTCCACCTTTCAGTGGTATACCACTAGATTTATTAGATTTAGTAGCTTATTGCGCTAGAGTGAGTAACCCATCTAACCAGATGAATAAAGAAACAAATGAAAAACTTGTCAAATATCTGATTAAACACAAGCATTGGAGCCCACTAGAGATGGTCAGTGTATGTATGGAGATAGAAACAACAAGAGACATTGCTCGTCAGTTCTTACGTCATCGTAGCTTTAGCTTCCAAGAGTTTAGTCAGCGCTATGCTGACCCAACTAATGACTTGGACTTTATGACTCGCGAGGCTAGATTACAAGACCCTAAGAATAGACAAAACAGCATAAAGTCAGACAATGATGGTCTACATATCGAATGGCACAGACGACAGAGAGAAGTTATACAAACTGCTAAAGATGCATATAACTGGGCTGTTGAAAATGGTATTGCAAAGGAACAAGCAAGAGCAGTACTTCCAGAAGGTAATACAATGAGTCGTCTTTATGTAAACGGTACTTTAAGATCATGGATTCATTACATTGAATTACGATCTGCTAATGGGACACAACTAGAACATATTGACCTAGCTAAGGCATGTGGTCAAGTAATAAGTGAGATATTTAAGATATGAGAGTAGCAATTACAGGCGCATCAGGACTAGCAGCAGCCATAGCGGGTGCTTTACAGGATTGTCCTATTAGGCACGTTCGTATTGAGGACATCATGGACTGTGAGTGGGTGTGGGAAGAAAACGATGTGTTTATCAACTGTGCTCACCTAGGTTTTGATCAAACAAAACTATTATTACAAGCTTACGAGGCTTGGAAAAAAGATAGTAATAAGTATATAATCAATATATCTAGTAGAGCCGCAGAACCAAATATCTCACAAGGGTATATGTATGCCTCTCAAAAAGCTTCTCTCAACCACCTCTCCAATAACCTCACTTACAATAGTGACAAGTGCTGCAGAATAACTACAATCAATCTCGGTCTATTAGAGAATGTAGACGTTCCTTCCGTAACACATCAAGAAGTCGCAGATATTGTCAAATACTTAGTAAGAATGGCGGAGTACACAGATCTTGAGGTACCCGAGATGACACTACAACACAAGACGAACTATAAAGATGTTCAATCAGACAAACAAGCAATCAGGGATTTAGAATGGCTACTGCAGAATTAGTACTAGGATTACTAGAAAATAAAAACGTTATCTTAGTAGGAAACTCAGTAGAGATTCTAAACTACAACAAAGGAGAATTTATTGACAGTCATGACGTTGTTATACGTATGGGAAAAGGGTTGCCTCGTGAGAAACATTTGCTACAGTTGGGTGCTAAAGTGGATCTATGGGCAACTGGGTTCTTAAGAGCCTCGCAGTTAGCTGAGAGAGATAATTTAAAAAACGTACCAAAACTATTAAATCGTACCCGAATAAATCTTAATAGTGCTAAAGAGTTAGATAAAGCATTGATTGGAGAGTTCCACACAATGTTTACTGATGAAGAGTTACTTGCTATTTATGATGAGTTTGGATATGTAAACAATGCATTGTTAGGACGACCTTCTAATGGATTCATAACTTTACTATGGTTAATAAAGAAAGCATGGGTTTGGAAGAGTCTCACTCTTGTTGGATTTGACTTCTTTGCTAAGCATGCCCCTTTTAAAGTTGGAGCTGCTTACCCAAATAGTTGGCATTTGCCTAGAAATACAGTTGATGAGATTCCTCACAACGTCCCCGCAGAAAAAGAGTACGCTTTAGAAATGGCCCGCAATGGGATTATAAAGTGGGAAATTCTTTCTGACCTTGAGTATGAGATACTAGAAGATTAAAGGTCGTTATAGTTATAGAGAGTTGTTGATTTGGTGCTGAGATTTTTGCGGACTTTATTGATATGCCAACCTAACATTTCAAACCAATCTTCATATACATAGTTTATACTAAATTTTCTCATCCACCTGGCTTCCTGTGCTAGTTCATGATACCTTCGTGCTTCTTTTAATCCTTTACTCATCGCCCAAAGTCTCCCCACGAAGTCTACAACAGCCCAACCTCTGCCCTCATATTTCTTAAAAACTTTTATACGCATTAACTCGCCAAAGGGAGTTGGTGGGTATCCTAGAATAACATGAAGGAAGTCATGAGTGTCCATTATAAATAAGGCGTACTTTTCTTCTAGAAGGTCGGCTTTAACTCTGTCTGGTAGAACTATTAAGTCAGCTAACTTACCAAAGTAAAATTTATCCATAAACTCTAAGTACTTTCTTCCAAGAGTATCATTATCACGTTCTCTAAAATCTTCTATGTTATCAATGATGCGTTCTCCTGCAAGGTATCTTTTACCTACAGGTGTCTCTGCCCATTTGCACATTTGGTTGAATTTAGACTTTCCATTAAAGTAAGTTACAACCCGTGCTATCATGTTAGCGTTGTCTTCGCCATCAGGACTGTAACGGAATAACCTATATACTAAAGAAATACCTTTTATCACTATATTTTACCTAGTAAGTACCCTGCTTCCACTATTTTTCGTAAATATTTTTTCTGTTTGTCAGCTTTCTGTAAGATTCGCTCGTTGACCCCTTCTCTTCTAAGATTAAGTGGAATTTCATCAATAAGGTTACTCCACATATCCCAGGGCACGGCCATATAAAATAGTGTCGGTAGTTCGTGATACCCTAGAAATAGTTCTGCAGTATCCATACTCAACGAAAATGCTTTTCGCATCATAATATTATGATTTATAGTGTCTTTAGGTCCAATAGACTCTTTCTTAATTAGTTCATCAACATTCATATCAAAGTACATAGGCATGTACCCATGGTTACTTTCTTTTAGATATTTAAACATTTCATCGTTATTAGCTGAGAGAATATATGCGTCTCTATCGCTAACAAACTCGCCTGAGGCTGGTATCTGATAAGGGCTTGCTTTTCCATCCTTTAGGAACAGCTGATGAGGGTTTATCGTTTTAAATCTTTTCCAATTTACTAACATAAAGTCTACTTCATGATCTTCCTTCTTTGCCTCTAGCCCTAGTATCTTGTAATAATTACCATAGAATTTGTGATCAAAGTACTGGTGTTTTCTAGAGAAATAGACTACTCTATCTCCCATCTGCGAGACAGTCGGAATATTCTTTCCAATATCTCCATTAAATATCCTACAACCTTTTGTATGTACTATAACCCTTTCTATCGGGCCACCTGGTGGTTGTTTGTCTTTCCAATGTTCTCTGAATTGGGATAAGACTCTAGCCATTCTATCTGAGTTTTTGCCCTTGAAAGAATAGGGAGTCTGATAGCTATGAACTTCTCTAAAGTTTGCCATTGCCCACTTAATAGTTGGCTCCATATTTTCGATAAGTAGACCCCTCCTATTAAATAGGTGAATTCGGAAGTTTTCGTCATTCTTCAGTAAAGAAGCAAGAGTAAACTCAGTATTTATTTCCTCTGTAAGGATTACTATATCTATCATTTTAATGTATATTCCCAAAATTGTTCGAGATATCTCTCGACACGTTCCTCTGCATCATCGTCATGATGAAACACTATGCCAGATCTTTTACTAGAAAGTATCTTTAAAAGTGCAGTTCTAGAACCACAGGCTTTTCCCGCGATTCCTTGATAAATTGCCTCGTAAGTTAGATGATTCTTTTCTCTAGCTACTCTAGGAGTTGCTATTGAATGAATATTTTTACCTAAAAGCAGCCCTTCTATGCCCATCTGACTGTTCGGGCAAAATGCTAAGTCAGTACACTTTGCAAGTATCTCTGACCCACCATACTTTTTATTTAGTACCTTGTCAGCGCCGTAGCGTTGCTTATATTTAGCAACCCATACGTGTGCCGTAATAGGGTGTGGCTTGACTATAAAACCTTCTTTAACCTTTTGATCAAGTTTCTTCCAATCCATTACATTCTTTCCACCCTGTATTAAGTTACTGCCTGGTGGAAACACTACTTTGTCATAGGTCTCGTGGTTTGCTTGTAATGAATACTTGTTTCCTAGATTATCAATAATTTTCTGTATTCTTTCTTCGTCAATCTTTTGATCCGAATCAGCAATACTATGCATTATTCTATCGTTTATCTTTATAGTGTTAACACGAATAAAGATTCCATCTCCTAGAAAATCAGTATATAAGAAGTTTCTAATAGTTCTTAATTCATTTGTATTATACCAAAGATCAAACTCAAACTTTACGTTTCTATGAGTCTTTGGTAGTACCCTTCTTTGAAACTCTAGCATTGTGGCCAGCCTAGCTTTAGGCGGCATACAACTTCCAGATTTCATAAAGTGAGTTGGAATATCACCTAATTCTTCGTTCTGTGATAAAGCATCTAAAGCCATTAGTTTACCTTTAGTGCTTGTGATAGTTTCCAAACTTGAGCTTCGAGATCTTTAATTCTTTCCTCGTTCTCCCCTATCGTATCAAAGAGAGCAGACATTAAGCTCTCCATTTTATTATTAACATATTCGGGCGTAATCTCATCTTTACGATAATTCTTAGTCCAATGTTCTTCGTTCTTCTTTGGTTGTGGCTTAGCTTGTTGTGCCATATTTTAGCTCCATGATGATCCGTCCCAATACGAGGAGCCAATATCCGAAGCGCTTGATACTTCAGTATCGAATATAGTCCCAGCTTGAGCGGCTGTTATTCTTTCAAAGATATTTGTAGCTGTTGCAGTTGCAATAGTTGTCAAATGTTCTGTGGTTATTGTTGTATCTGTCACCCTAGTAGTACCGAACGTACTAGTAGTATCTCTAGTGGTGGAGAATACTGACCCTGTAGTACTAGAAGTTTCAAACGTTGTTGAAGTGGCTCTAGTAGTATCAAAGTTACAAGTTGTAGACTTACTTGTTGAAGTAGCTCTTGAACTTGCTGTGCTAGTTGTAGTATCGAAAGTACAAGTAGTTGCTTTACTTGTTGAAGTCGCTCTAGAACTAGCTGTTGAGGTAGTAGTATTGAAGGTAGAAGTTGTGTCCCTTGTAGTACCAGTTGCTCTTGAACTTGCAGTAGACTTAGTAGTCTCGTATGTGCAAGTAGTTGTTTTACTTGTCGATGTCGCTCTAGAACTAGATGTACTAGTCGTAGTATTAAAGGTACAAGTAGTTGATCTAGTAGTGTCTGTAGCCCTACTAGTGAGTGTTCCTAATGTTGTGGCGTATACTGTAGCTGTTGACATAGATGTCAGAGTTGCTCTTGAACTTGCAGTAGACTTAGTAGTGTTATATGTACATACGGTAGACTTACTTGTTGAAGTAGATCTTGAACTTGCTGTAGTAGTAGTTGTGTTATACGTCGTAGAAGTAGATAAACTTGTTGAAGTTGCTCTTGAACTTGCAGTCGACGTAGTAGTGTTAAACGTACTAGTTGTAGATTTACTTGTTGAGGTAGCTCTCGAACTTGCAGTAGTCGTAGTTGTATTATACGTAGTTGTTGTAGACCTACTAGTTGAAGTTGCTCTAGAACTTGACCTAGAAGTAGCAAAAGTCGTAGGATAAGTTGTAGTTCTAGCAGTATTAGTGTTCCATGTAGTAGTTACTACAATATTAGTCACTCTAGAAGTACTAGTATTATAACTAGTAGATATTGAATTTACGTGTGTTACTTTACTTGTGTTAGTATTGTAACTAGTAGATATTGAATCTACATTAGTTAGCTTACTAGTCGACGTATTATAACTAGTAGATATTGAATCTACATTAGTTATTTTACTTGTGTTAGTATTGTACGCGGTGTTATTTACCCCAGTAGTCGAGTTTGTAAACGCGGTGTTATACGAAGTATTTGTGTTATTCGTATGTGCACCAGTATTATTTGTGAACGTACTTTGGTAACTAGTATTTGTACTATTCGTATGGGCACCAGTATTATTTGTAAACGTAGACTGGTAACTTGTATTCGTGTTATTTGTGTGAGCACCTGTGTTATTAGTAAAACTTGTAGTATACGAAGTATTCGTATTATTAGTATGCGCTCCAGTATTGTTTGCAAACTGACAAGCATATGAGGTATTCGTACTTCTAGTAGTGTTCGTAGCGTATGATGTATTCGTAGACCTTGTAGTATTCGTATTGTTAGTGTGTGCACCAGTATTATTTGTAAACGTACTTTGGTAACTAGTATTTGTATTGTTCGTAAAGGTACAAGAATATGATGTATTTGTACTATAACAAGTATTAGTACTGTTTGTAAAGCCAGTATTGTTTGTAAAGCCAGTAGAATAACAAGTATTAGTACTGTTAGTAAAAGTACAAGAATATGATGTATTCGTTGAGTAACAAGTATTAGTACTGTTAGTAAAAGTACAAGAATATGATGTATTCGTTGAGTAAGAAGTATTAGTACTGTTAGTAAAAGTACAAGAATATGATGTATTCGTTGAGTAACAAGTATTAGTACTGTTTGTAAAGCCAGTATTATTTGTATGCGCCCCTGTATTATTTGTAAACGTAGACTGGTAACTCGTATTTGTAGCTACTGTTTGAGATGTTTGGTACGTAGTACTCGTATTGTCTGTATAGCTAGTAGAATAACTAACCACATACGTTTGGTTTGTCTGTGCAGTAGCTCTACTTGTAGATTGGTTGACGTTTGTCCAGCCGATCTCTGCATCTATGTAAACCAGGTACGAAGTTATATACGTTGTAGTCCATGAGGTATTTGTATTAAAAGTACCCGATGTATTTCTAGCAGTGTTCGTACTGTTTGTAAAGGTACAAGCAAATGAGGTATTCGTATTGTTTGTAAAGGTACAAGCATATGATGTATTCGTTGAGTAACAAGTATTAGTAGCCCTTGTAGTATTCGTATTGTTAGTGTGTGCACCAGTATTATTTGTAAACGTAGTTTGGTACGCAGTATTTGTATTATTAGTATGTGCGCCTGTGTTATTTGTAAACGTAGTTTGGTACGCAGTATTTGTATTATTTGTATGCGCACCTGTGTTATTTGTAAACGTAGTTTGGTACGCAGTGTTCGTATTGTTTGTATGCGCCCCTGTGTTTCTAGCAGTGTTCGTAGACCTTGTAGTATTCGTATTGTTAGTGTGTGCACCAGTATTATTTGTGAACGTACTTTGGTACGCAGTATTCGTACTATTAGTAAAGGTACAAGCATACGAAGTATTTGTAGCGTATGATGTATTAGTACTATTTGTAAAGCCAGTATTATTTGTATGAGCACCAGTATTATTTGTAAATCCAGTATTATTTGTAAACGTAGTTTGGTAACTCGTATTCGTAGAATAACTAGTGTTAGTAGATGCTGTTTGAGCTGTTGTTCTACTAGTATTTGTAGCGTACGATGTGTTAGTAGATACTGTAAAGGCACAAGCATAAGAAGTATTTGTACTATAGCATGTATTCGTATTTGCAGTAAACTGACAAGCATACGACGTATTTGTAGCGTATGATGTATTAGTAGATACTGTTACATTATCTGTTGTTCTATTTGTATTTGTGTTCCATGCCGTATTTGTACTTCTGGTAGTAGTATTTGTAAAGGTAGTATTGTACGAAGTCGTAGTATTACGAGTAGTGCTATTACTGAAATCTGTATTATACGAAGTTGACGTATTCCTAGTCGTAGCGTTCGTGAAGGTAGTATTATACGAAGTACTAGTATTACGAGTAGTAGCGTTTGTAAAACTAGTGTTAAACGAAGTATTAGTACTTTGTGAAGTAGCATTTGTAAAACCAGTAGACCTTGATGTGTTAATCGTCGTGTCATACGAAGTATTAAAGGTTGTGGTTGTATTGTAGACTGTTGTTGTTGCATGAGCAGTCTCATACGTTGTAGTAGTCGTAAAGTTAGTTGTTGTATTAAATACAGTTGTTGTCGCACGCGTCGTGTTATACGTGGTTGTAGTTGTAAAGTTAGTAGTTGTATTAAATACAGTAGTAGTTGCCCTGCTAGTATTATATGTTGTTGTTGTAGTAAAATTCGTAGTAGTATTAAAGACTGTAGTAGTAGGCCTTGTAGTATTATACGTAGTAGTAGTACTAAAATTTGTGGTAGTATTAAATATTGTGGTGGTTGCTCTACTCGTGTCAAACGTAGTCGTAGTAGTATATGTTGTTGTACTATCAAACGTAGTAGTAGTCGCACGAGTAGTTGCATACGTCGTGGTAGTAGTAAAGTTTGTAGTAGTATTAAATACAGTTGTTGTATCTAACGTAGTGTTGAACGTAGTGGTAGTGGTAAAGTTTGTAGTAGTATTAAACGCTGTAGTAGTATCACGAGTAGTTGCATACGTCGTGGTAGTAGTAAAGTTTGTAGTAGTATTAAATACAGTAGTTGTAGCACGAGTAGTTGCATACGCAGTAGTAGTAGTAAAGTTAGTAGTAGTATTAAAAGTAGTTGTGGTACTTCTAGTAGTACCAAAAGTACTGGTAGTAGCTCTATTAGTATCGAAAGTAGTTGTAGTACCTACTCCTGTATTGAATACTGTTGCTGTGTTTACATTTGTTTCAAATGAGCACGTAGTACTAAACGCAGTTTCCTGTGTTCCAGATATGAAAGTAGTTTGAGTATTAGTCGATCTTGCTGTATTGTGTATAGCATCAAATGGGCCCTCTAAGGAGCCTGCATCGTTTACGTAAACGTGATTGACACGACGAATCGTGCCTGCATCGTTAACTGCTATAAAACGTATCGTCCGGAGTGTTCCGCCGTCGTTACAATAAATCGCCATTTAATTTCCTATGAGTATACGTACCAAACGTGGCCGCTTGATGTTCCACTAGTGGAAGTTGGTGCTGTAGTCGTGATAGTGTACGGCAGTCTCGCTGCTGCAATAGTTCCCGACATCTTTGTACCTGGTACGTCCAGGCCTGTAACCTGTCGGCTACTGTTAACGATTTCTGTTCCGTCTACACTGAGACCTGCGTCTTCAATGTTAAATTGTAATTTTTGTCCCATTTTTTATACCTCGATTGCTTGCCTAATGGCTTTAAATGTCATGTTGTCTGTCGATGCTGGGGTAACTCTCAATCTTAAGTTACTGCCACTTATATCTGCATCAAAAGTAGCCTGTGCTCCATTATCAAAAATAGATGCGTACTGCGTTAGATAAGCTGTAGTTCCGTCATGGAAGCACAAAATTTCAATTGCTTGATAGTCTCCATCAGTAGTATTAGTTACTGATACTAACCATTTACAAGTTCTGTAAGTGGCTTTAGCAACAGTATCAAGTGTTTGCTGTCCTGTAGAGTTACTAGTAAGACTGGCTACGTTTAAGTTTCCAATGTCTTGTATGTTTAGATCTCCGCTTACTTTTGCAGTATCAGTAGTTCCGTTGCCTAAGGTTACGTCCCCTTGTGTGCTAATATTACCCGTAAAGATAACGTTGCCCGTCATGGTTTTTCCGCTTAGAGCTGCAGTATGTAATTGAAGAGCTTGTACAGCTGAACTAGCTATTTCATTACTGCCAATATTATTAGCGGCGATTTTTGCGTTTGTGATAGCATTAGCGGCTATTTTTGCAGTAGTAACCTGTAAGGCTCCTACGTGGATAGTATCTATACTACCTGTAGCTATTTCTGCACTATCAACTGCGTTAGCAGCAATTAGATCAGATGTAACTGTTCCGCTTGGTATTTGTACTGATGTAATAGCATTTTGAGCAATTTCACTACTGCCTACTTGGTTTGCTCCTATCTTGGCTGATGTTACAGCATTAGCGGCTATCTTTCCAGCGATAACTGCGTCAGTAGCTAAAGCAGTAGAGTCTACTACTCCTGTCCCGAAGTCGGTAGACTGGCTAATAGCGCCTGCGGCTATCTTGCCTGATATTACAGAATCAGCTGCTAGTTTTGCTGATGTAACTTGTAAAGCTCCTAGATGTATAGTATCTATACTACCAGAAACTAATTCAGAGGAGTCTATTGAGTTAGCGGCTAAATGCGAAGCATCTAAAGAACCAGCTACAATACTCTCTGCTGTTACGGAATTGGTAGCAATTTTTGCACTAGAAATAGCATTATTTGCAATATCTCCTGTGGCGATTGTACCATCTAAAATTTGGTCTGTAGTAACCTGCCCATCATCAATGTGTCTAGTAAGAATACTATTAGAAGCTATCTTAGTGCCGTCTATAGCATTAGCTGCTACCTCTGACGTTCCTATAGCGTTCGTTTGTATCTTAGCTGCTGTTACAGAGTTACCTGCTAATTGTGCAGTGTTAACCTGTCCATCATCAATATGTTTTGTTAAGATAGAGTTCTGAGCAATAGATGCACTAACAATTGCGTTTGTTGCAATTTCTCGTGCAGTAATGTTATTCTCTGCTATCATTGCTGATTCTACAGCGTTTGCTTGAATTGTTGCGCTACCTGTTACTGCTGCTGAGCCATTGAAAGAGGCTGATGTCCAAACGACATCTCCAGTCATTCCAATTGTTCTTCCAGTAGATAGTATAGTAGCTTCGGAAGCTGTTGCTGCGTTACCTGAAGTATCTTGATTACCTGCGGCATTAACACCTGGTAAGTTGATATCTGCTGAACCGTTAAAAGATACTCCGCCAATATTTCTAGCAGAAGCTAAAGTTGTCGCTGTATCTGCGTTACCTGTGACTGCACCTGTAACGTTACCTTCTATGTTGGCTACTAATGTAGCTACTGTATATCCTGCAGCACTTAAGTTAACTGTAGTAGTTGGTTGTGTTTGTAAATCTTTAAACAGTCTCCATTTTCCAGAAGAATCTGCGTCTCTAAAGAAACCTCCATAAAGATCTGCTGAGCCAGTAGTATCATATAATCCATAGATACCTATGTCCACTGCGTCAGAGCTATTGTTTCCAGTAGCTAACGATATGAGAGAGTCTCCAGAAGTGATTGTAGTAGCGGAAGCTATGAAACTAGAGCCTGATACTGTAACATCTCCTGAAAAGATAACATTACCGGACATGGTTTGCCCGCTTAATGCATCTGATTTAAGTTCTGCGGCAGATACAGCGTTTGCTGCTATGCTATCGGCATTGACTGCATCGGTTGCAATTTTTGCATTTGTTACGTTGTCATCTGCTATTTTAGCTGTTGTGACTTGTAGGGCGCCGATATGGATAGTATCTATACTACCAGTAATAAGTTCCGCGCTATCCACTGAGTTAGCACCTAATTGAGTGCTAGTAATACTTCCGTCTGCAATCTTGGCGGCAGTAACTGCGTTATCTGCTATCTTTGCTGTTGTTACGTTAGCGTCTAGTATTTTTGCTGTTATGACTGCATCAGTAGCTATATGAATAGCATCAATAGAACCACTTACTATTTCTGCAGTATCTACTGTGTTAGCTGCTAGATGTCTTGATAAAATTTGGTCAGTAGCAATTTTTGCTGAAGTAACATTGTTAGCTGCTATTTTTGCTGTTGTTACATTAGCATTTAGTATTTTTGCGGTAGTTATATTAGCATCGGCTATTTTAGCAGTTGTCACATTCGCATCGGTAAGATGCGAAGTGACGATCTGAGCATCATCAATGTGTCGGGTAAGTATCGAGTTCTGCGCGATTTTTGTGCCATCTATGGCGTTGTCTGCTATATTTCCTGTTGCAATAGTGTTCGCGGCAATATCTCCCGATACAATAGTACCGTCTGTGATATGGTCTGAAGCTATTACTCCGGAGGGTAACTTAGCTGCTGTAATAGCGTTATCTGCTATTTTAGTTGTAATAACTGAATCTGTAGATAAATGCGAGCTATCTATGCTTCCATCTACTAGTTCTGCTGAATCTACAGAGTTTGTAGATAATTGGACTGCTGTAATACTGCCGTCTGCTATATGGTGTGCTGTAACTTGGTTTTCTGCTATCTGATTAGTAGTAACTGCGTTTGCCGCCAGTTTTCCAGTAGTAACATTTAAATCCGCTAGTAAGTCTGTTACGACTGTGCCTGCTGGTATTTGTGTAGCTGTGATAGAGTTATTCGCTATCTCTGACGTGCCTACTACATTAGCCGCTATTTTTGCAGCTGTTACTGAGTTGTTTGCTAGTTTTGCTTCTGTGACTTGTAAGTTAGCAATATGAGAAGTGTCAATACTACCATCTACTAATTCAGCGCTATCTACCGAGTCTGACGCTAACAAGTCTGCTGTGACTGTTCCGCTTGGTATTTGTACTGCTGTTACTGAGTTATTTGCTAGTGCTTGTGTTGCTATAGAGTTAGTAGCAATTTTTACTGCGGTAATAGCATTATCTGCTATTTTTGGTGTAGTTACTGAGTCAGTTGCTAATTTAGCCGATGTTACTTGAATTGCTCCAATATGAATAGTGTCTATACTACCCGATACTAGTTCTGAAGAATCTACAGAGTTAGCGGCTATTGCTGCTGCGTCTACTGAGTTATCTCCTACTGATGTTACTGCTGCGCCCTGTAATTGGGCTGCTCCAACCGCGTTAGTTGCGATTTCGGCTGTGTCTACCGCGTTTGCTGCAATTTCTGATGAGCCAACTGCGTTCCCAGCGATCTCACTCGCAGTAATAGAGTTACTTACAATTTCTGTAGTCCCTACTGCGTTTGCCTCTAGCGTGGAGACTAAGTGATTTTCTTTTCCTATGAGTGGCATGTTATGTCTGCTCCAGATACGATAGAGTTACATCTATCGAGCTTGCAACGTTTGATTGTACTTTTAATATATCACCAGCTTCTAGAACTACTTTACCATCTCCACCAATTATTACTACTGTTGAGCCACTCGGTATTGGAGTTGACTTAACTAATGTAGCATGGTGGTTAGAGCTAACGTCGAAAAACTCGGCTGTGCCTTCAATAGCTCCACCACTTTGGTTACATAAGTAGCAACCAATTATAGTCGAAGTAGTATTTGCCGGACAGGTATAAACGCTTGTTAAAGACGCGCCTATATTTACCGCAGTTTTAGTTTTAAATGCTGATGCCATGTTGCTATCCTAATGCTATACTAAGTGCTAAAATATCGTCTTCTGTTGCAATTGCCTCTGAATGTGAGGCTACAATTATAATATCTCCGTTTGCATTCTTAGTATAAATCTTTTTGTCGGTTGGATTCATAGCGAGCTCATGAGTAGCTAAATCACTACTTGTGGGGGCTGCTCCGCTTGTTTCTGACCTTTTAATTTTAATAACCTGAGCCACTAGAATGTACCCCCATCTAGTGTATTAGACCACGCGACTGTAGAAGATGCTCCAACTTGAAGTATCTGCCCTACGCTATTCGTTGAATCGTATGAGCCTACTGATAATCTAGAGTATCCGCCATTAGCACCATTAGCACCATATATAAGGTCGCCATTGGCTGTTGCGGAAATACCTTTTAGACTTAGATTTGCTCCACTATTGTGTGAGATTGTCTTGTTATCTACGTCTACTGCTAGAGTGTTTCCTGTTTTGGAAAGTGCATTACCAGCGTCTATTTGCCCAGCTCCTGAGAACTGAGTAAAGGTTAAAGTTGATGTTCCTAGTGTGGCGGTTCCTGTTACAGAAGTTAATACGAATGCATTATCAGCGTTAACTGTTCCTGCTTCTACGAAACAAAACATTCCACCTGAGACTTCATCGTTAATATCCGCATCAGTTGTTCTTGTTAGAACACCTGCTACGCCTACAGCCGGTGCTGTAGTAACAGAGTATATTCCATTCTCTGTTCCAGTTGATTGATCTTTAACGAGAACTCTATCGTTTAATACTAGGTTGGTGCCGTCCGCTTGTTTAAGGCCCGTGGCGTCATAAGTTAGCGTACCTGCGCCGTTATTGTATGTGGCACTTAAGTCTGCTACAGTAGCGTACTTAACTGAATCTTTGATATCGAGTGCTTGTTTAACACTATCGACATATGCTTTTGTAGTTGCATCTGTACTTGCTGTTGGAGTACCTACGTTAGTTACTCTGTTAGTACCCATATCCACAGTCTGTGAACCGGCTACTGTAAAGCCTCCGTCAAAGTCTGCTGAAGGAGTAAATGTTGCTGTACCAGTTACTGCTATTGTATCTGCGCCTGCATTACCTAGAGTAACATTACCGTTTAAAGTTGCATTGCCATCTACATTAAGTGTAGAATCTAAGTCGACTGCGCCTTGAACATTAGCTGTTCCCTGAATTACTGTGTTACCAGTACCAGAAGCTACTGTGAATTTTGTTGAACCTACCTTAAAGTTTCCGCTGGTTACATCTATTGTACCTGCTTCCACATCCTTTCCAATAACAACTTTCTCTCCAGAGTTAGTAGTTACGAATTTAAGGTAAGATGTGCCGCCTTCATTGAAGTCGACAGCTGCCGCTTGGTTGTCCGGCATTGTTATTGAGTTTGCTTGTCCGTCTAGGTCTATCGTTCCACCATGAGTAAGTACTAAATTACTAGTAGGTGCGATTGTTAGATTTCCAGAGGAAGTGCTTATTGTGTTGCTAGAGCCAGTTACAACTATGTTGCCTGTCTTTAATTGGTTAACCTTGCTGTTTGCATCAACTAGAATAGCTGAGCTCGCTGTAAGCGTACCGGCAGAGTGATCCATCATATTTACATATACAGCTCCACCAACGGCTGTTACAGCGTTAGTTGCAGGGTGACCAATAAATAGCTTATTACTATTAGAAGAATACGCTAACTCACCAGCACCAAGAGAACCCGGTGCGGAAGTACTCGTACTTCTTTTGATTTTAATTGTTTGTGCCATTATTTTTTCCTGTTAGAGCTTAAAAGCTCCCTGCGTCTATAGTGTCTGAGTCCGCTGAGTCGTTTCCTATCATTACAGGAACAAAACTAAAACTACCCGTCGACGTTTCTCTATAGATCTTTAACTGATTATCGTCAGTATCATAAAAGAAGTCACCCTCTGCAAGATTAGTTGTTCCTGCTGTTGGTGCACTTGTTTGAACCCACAATTGATCAGCTAACTGTAAGAGTGCTTCCTCGACTGTGGTTGCCGAACTAAGTGTTCGGGCTGCGTTACTAAATGCCACCGCTTGTGCGTCTTGTGCCGCACCTGGAATTGCACTTGAAATAGTGAGAGTGGTTACTTGGTTCTGTGGTTGTACTATCGTATTACTATTAGTAACCCTAACAGTATTAGATGCTTGTGGAGTAATAGTTAATGTAGTAGACATTATCTTGTCACTTCTGGAGTTACTCTCGCTACTCCTTGTAGTAACCTAGTAACTACACTAGAACCAGTATTAACTAATTCTATATCATAATAATATTTTCCGGCAGAGATTGCTGCCGTTTGTGAGTTTGATAAACTCATAGTTAGTTTACCACCCGCAGCGTCTGTTATTGCGCACGTAAAATCTGCTGTCTTTGTTGAAGACGTAGGCGATGGCCGAAGTTGCGCCCTCGCTGAGTGTGTCGCTAATGCTACCACTGAATCGTTCTGTGATATCGCTATTTCTATAGAGAAATCAGATCCCTGGTCTACAACTATATCGTAAGTTCCTGCTGCCATATTAAATATTATACTCCTATTGTTAAATTATAACAAAAATCATAGGTCTTGTCAAGAACTAAATTTGGAACGTGGGTTGGTGAGCTCCGGTGGAGTCCTGTAAATACTTATCTCAGAAATACCACCAAAAATTTATGGTTATGATTTTCCCTAGATTAAGAGTATGACCAAGTTACTGAAGCCCAACCTGAGTCTGCTGCTTTTAAAGTTCTATATTGTGCTATTGTAGCTTCGTTCCATTCTAGGTCTTGGGCTTCTAAGTGAAAGTCGCCAGGACTAGTTGTAGTTGTGCTATCTATATCGAAGGATAGATTATCCCATTTTGTTCTTGTTGAAGATACCGCAGTATTGTGTCCAGCATTGCCAGGAGCTTGAAACCAGCAGTTTATATGAGTAAGGTTCCATGTTTCCATCATACCTAAACTAAGAATATTGTGATCGGAGAAGTACCCATTACCTCTATGGGTGGGGTCAATTATTCCGAATCTTACATTCATCTTACCTGCGCTTGCTCCAAATACCCAAGTACTAACTCCAACCCTAGTGCCGTCTTTTACAGAGACATAAGTTGCTAGTTGCAACTGTGGGTTTTCATAAGTATGAATATTAGTTTCATTAAATTTATCATTCTCCATTAAAAATCTACTAAATCTATTTAATCTTGCTATATAAGTCGTGCTACCCTGAGGGAAGTCTTTCCAACATCTCATAAAGAAGTCTTGGTCTGCCGCAGTCTCTTCGAGAGGTCTAAATACCCACCCGTTACTTGCTGTACACACTTTTGTTGCTGCCATTGTTTTCTCCTATTCTTTGCTATTGTGAACTAGTATACCGTCCACGTAATACGTATGAGTATCATCAACTGTAATATTCCATACTGTTTGTTTTTTATCTATTCTGTTAATTATGTCTACAGAGCCATTAGTAGTCATATCACCTATCTCTATCTGTTTAGGTTCTAGTTCAATTTTATGACCAAATAACTGATGTTCTCTATAGTACTCAGCTGGATCAATACAAGACCAGCCTTTATCTATAATCCATACAGGGTGTCCTGCTGTAATTTTTAAATCATTTAAGTAGTACCAGTAGTCTACTTCAAAAGACTCTCTCTTTGTAATGGTACCGCCTTTTACTTCTTGTCCTGGTTCTATGGTTTCTATCTTTAATCCGAGTCCGTCTTCAAGTTCAATAACAGTACCTGGTAAGAAACAGCCACCACCGCCACCGCCACCACCACCAGAAGAACTTGTATCAATTATATAGCAACTCATAGTTATAATAAATCCACTTGCAATATGCTTTACATATACAGTCTTAAATGTCGCAGCTGATCCGAAGGTGTTATCAGTACCTCCTGTATTTGTTCCCCAGTCCCAGCCTGATGTTGCAGTAGTACCTGAAGCACCTGCTGAAAGGGCAAAACCACTTACGTTACCCCCAGTTCGAGACCATGTATAAGTCTGCGAAGCACTAGTAACTGCATCGAGAGGGTGAGTAGCGAGTAACTGACCAGTAATATTATTTGAAGTATAGTTAGTTCCATCTGTAGTAGAAAAGGAAGCTGCAGTAGCACCTGCGCTTACTCCCATAGAAGTCCAACCAAAGTTACTTGTGATTGTACCCCCAACCCCAGTAATTAAACTTGCTGTTATAGGTACACCTGCCCCTACTCTAGTTCTGAATGAAGAGAAGTCAGTAATAGCTGCTTGAATAAATGTTTGGTTAACATTAGAATTAGCATAGCCATCTACATCTCCTCCTAAGTTTGATATGTCAAAGTCACTGGCAGCATATTCAGTATTACTATTTATAGACTGTAGTATCCAACTTGTACCATTACTTATATATAACTGATTTGGTGTTACTCCCGTTCTTGTGTATTGAGAAGCCAGAGGATTTGGACTTGGAGTAGTACTGTTATTTGGTACAGCAGTACCTGTTGTAAATGTAGGTAATACTATTTGACTGTTTACGTAATCATTGTTAGTTAATCCTAGTATTCCTAATCCTGATGAACTTAAATTTAAATTAAATTCGTTATCGAATATGCCTGGTACAGTAAAGTCGAAGTCTCCTAAATAAAATTGTGGGGCTGTCCATGTAATAGTAGAACTATTTGCGGGGGTTGTCCCATTTATATACCAGATACTCTTTCCAACAGCAGCCGTTGGAATAGTAGCTATGTACGATCCTGGGGTCGTGTCTGTTCCTGGGCTCGGCGTAGCAGGTGGATTATACCCACTCTGTAAGTAGTACGCTACGTGTGAAGAAGCTCCACTAGGCCCTGTTGGACCTGGTCCCCCATCTGTTCTTTGAGCATAAATAACTGGAGCAGTCCAATTAGCAGTTTGCGGAGAATTTCCATCACTAGTAAATATTCTGGTAATTACATAAACCTTGTCAGTATTCGATGAAAGAGTAGGAACATCATAGTCCCAACCAGACTCTATAGCGTTTTCCCCAACGGTAGCTTTTGGATCAGCAAAAGAACCAAATGCATTATTAGATAAACTAGAATCATTTTTCTTATATAGATTAACTTGTCTTGTTCCGACACCTACTACAGTAACACCATCTACCCTTTTTGCGTAAAGCGCAGCAGCGGGCCAAGCTGATTCGTGAGGAGAGTTCCCATCACTAGTAAATATACGACTCATAGCGTATACTTCATGACCATTTGCAGTCATACTTGGAACTGCATAGTTCCAATCTGTATTTCCAGCTCTTGGGTCTGCAAAACTTCCATTACCTGCAACACGAGTAGAACTATTTAATCTATAAAGTGTTGGGTATCTTGAGTTTACTGCTGGAGCTCCATCATCTCCAAACCTTCCCACAACTGTACTACCAGACCAATTAGCCGATACAGCGTCTCCTACTGAAGGATTTCCAACTACATTTCTTTGAGCTCTCCAGAGAGCTTTATTAGTTGTTGTTACAGAGGGGGCTCCATCATACCAAGGGCTTTGAGGTTGATCGAATCCCCAAGAATTACTTGGAGCACTCGGACTAGTACTTGAATTAGCGGTTATTGCAAAGATATATTCAGTGCCTGCTCCATCGTCTCCGTCTCTTGCTGTTATAGGACTAGGTGTGCTCCAAGTAAAGTTACCCGTATTATTAGTTCTTGTACCGAAAGATACATAGGTTTTATAACCACTGGCGGGAGTTGAGGGAGTTGCTGTCCAGCTTCCGGGAGTTGCATCGGCAGATCCTGTTGGGGGCGCATTGGGGGGCGAAGTAGCATTTAAGTATGCTATCGTCAAGCCGTCTCCGGCACTCCCGTCCTCACCAGTTTTTGACTTGGTTAATGATTGTACTTTTGTAAACGAAAATGCAACATTTTTAGACGTTTTACCTGAAATAGTATAGACTAGCGAATAGTTGTCTGTATCAGTTTCAGGAGTATGATTTGCAACTACTGCAATCCTCGATGGAACACTTCCTGAGGAAGTAACGCCACCCTTTGACAAGCCTGTAGGGCTGTTTAGAACAACTTTCCATTTACCTCTAGCTGTACCTGTTCCATCATAATCTAATCGATCACCTCCTTCATATACCTCTACGTTTGTCCCACTTCCTGTTATATCTGAAACTATCCCCGTCTTACTTGCTGGATATACATGGGCTTCATTTGTTAAATAAGGAGTTATTAGACCCTCCATCTCAGTTAGAATTTCTAAAGTAGTGAAGTCAGCTGCTCCTCCGTCTGCGGAAGCTAGTGTATAAGTGACGGTCATACCGTCTACTGCGTTTGCCACAGTTACTCTACAGCTTGGGTCTGTATGTGTATTTACAATATTTGTTAAGGTACCTGCGCTTGTAGACCAGACACCGTTTGCTGTTGTATTTGATGTTGCTGCTGAAATCGTTATAAACGCGGGATTAGTAATTAGACTATCGCCACCTCCAGGTCCATGACCACTTTCACCACCTACATGACCCTCTGCAAAAGAAAACTGCACAAAGAATGGGTTACTTGGAGTAACAACAACTATTTTAGCATTTTCTCCTGCAGTTCCTTGTGCTGTTTTGGTAAACGATAATATCTTATCTGCTATAAGTAGACTTGCTCTACCTCTGTCAAATAGTCTTAGTGTTGCTGTAGCAGAAGTATGAGCGTCCATGTCGCCATTGCCAACTGTAACTACACCAGTACTGGAGATTTCTATATCGCTTTCGTTATCAAAGCCAGTTCTCGCTTGTAGGGAGATTCCAAAAGTATTGATTGCTGTGCCACTTGCGGCAAAAGCGTATGCTTGTGTACCTTTCTGAACTGTAAAGCTACATCCAAATGCACTTTCGTTAGTTACTTCTCCATTTAAGTTTGCATCAAATGTAAAATTCTCATTACTTCCATGAACTTCAAAAGCAGATTCTCCCTGAGAGGCGCCAAACTTCTGTAGAGTATAGTTTCCACTTCCGTCTTTTACAACTTTGCCCATGATAGTATCATTATTAAAGTCTGCTAAGAAATTAGGTTTAGAAAATGCTTGATTACCACTATCAATAAGAGTGAAACGGGTTGGTTGATAAGTGTGTAGCACAGAATCGCTGTCAAAACGTTTTACCCTGTGATAGTAATCAGTTGAATTTTTCGTGAACTTGAATACATTATCTACCGCAAGTTCACCATCGAAGTTAGTAGAATCCAGTCCAGTCCACTTCTTGGGAGTTGCGCTAGTACTTGCTGTAAGAGTGCCTGTTGCAGTTGCAAAAACTGAAGCACCAGGTACATAAAACTGGTCAGATACTTCATCATGCGAAATAGCTATAAAGGCACTTGCAGTATGGTCAAAGTATACATAACCTGTATTTGCACCATTATTATCTGTGTTACTTCCGGTTAAACCAGTAAAGTCTAGCTGAGCTTGATTAGTAACTGCGTGTTCATTCTTTCCATCATTGTGGAATAAATTTGAAGGACTAAAGGTTACTTTCCCACTATCTAGTGAGAAGTCTCCACTAACATTACCTATCTTATTTATTGTCCAGTTAGCGTTACCTACTGTGCCTTCGCTCGGGCCTACTGCTCTGTTAAAGTCAATAGTTATTACGCCGCTGTCTGTATAAGGACTTCTTTTTCCATTAAGGTTTATTGTATAAACTCTAAAGTAGTACTGGCCACTAACTACAGCTCCGAATTCATTGCCCATTAAGTCTATAGATGTGTTAGGAGTACTTCCTACTCCTGTCCATTTTTCGTTATCTGTAGAGTACTCAACTTGGTACTCTCTAAGTGAGGAGTATAAGCTACCATCACTATTAGTAGCGGGATCCCATTCAATACTTATTAAGTTAATGTTACTGTCGTCAACAAGCCCAGCACGAATAATAGGTTCTGCATCTATGTTTGTTACAGCAGGAACGTCTTTGAAGCTGTCTGGTAAGTATATTGTTCTGTATTCTGTTAGAGCTTCGTTTTTATCAACTGCATCGAATTTTGATGCGTTGTACTCTAATCCAGTAACCTCAAACATATTCCTATCTGTTTCTGCTATAGACATGACTCGGAATAGCTTTGCTTCTAGTTTTGTTTTACCTGTAGCTTGTGCCGCTCTTGAAATTACCCATATTGACTCGTGTGTAGGTGCTACGCTAAAAGCGGATGCAACTGTAAGTGTTTTTCCACTGTTACTTACGCTTTGTAATGTTTCTGTTTCTGTGAATGTAAAAGGCGTCCACTGTACAAATACTAGGTCGCCACTATCATCTTGTTGTCTAGCAGCAGCTTCTTCAGTAGTTATACTAGAAAGATGTGCCCCTCTTACATACGCTGTGCTACCAATAGTAGCAGTATCTTGTGCGAGTATAGCTTTATAGCCTACAAAACTACAAGTTACTCTGTAGTCTCCAGCAGCATACCCTGACTCTACTGAGGTGTTTCCAAAAGAAGTTGGTTTTCTATCTATATTTAATGCACTAGTGGAACTGCTACTAGATACTCTTCCGCCCCATGATTTTCCTTCTTTATGTTGATCAAGTACCTGTACTATATCTCCGGGACGTAAGAAAACTGCGTTAACTGAAGTAGTAAACGCTACAGTATTAGTATTCAAACTATTTGTAAGTAGCTTCCATTTACCTAGTCTTCTTGCTTGTCCTCTAGAAGTACAACCAAATGCTGTTGTTTCATCTGGCTTTAAAAATTCTTCGTCTTTCTGTAGGTTTTCTTCTAACTCTACAATTTCTGTTCTACTTCTATAATAGTCTTGGGGGTTATTCCAATTAACCATAATAGAATTTGTTCTTGTTTTATTTGCAGTTCCTTCGTACTTAAATTCACCATTTATTACGTTAGCGTTAGTAAACTGATACACAGGATCTTTTTCTGAGTCTTGGACTAAGTAAGCTTCTCCATTCAACCAGTAAGTCATTCCTCTGAATATACTTGTTACATCATTCAGTACTTTGTATGCTTCTTGTTTTCCACTAATAACTAAGTTTGCACTGAATCTTGGTTCATGCTGGCCGGACGCTCCGCTATCTAAATAGTTAGCATCCTCTGTACAATGTATGCTTAGTAAATCTGCTGCTCCAACACCTGCTGGTACTAGCTCATCACAATATCTACCAATTTGAAATAACTCCCACTTGTTTACCTGTGCTTGTGTTAGGTAGTTTCCTAGTCCATAAATTTTATTAGTAACTAAGTCATTAAATACCCATGCCGGGTTATTACACCAAGATTGGTAGAATGTTCCGTCCCAGTCTTGTTCTAGTGTTGTAGGTTTTTCTGTACTAGCGTTTCTTCTATAGTTGGCAGGTATAAATACTTGCTCTGAGGAGGTTACTGTTCCGCTATCTTCGTCTTGATTGGTAATAGTACCTGTCACAGCACTTGATTGTGCGGCTACATTTCTAAGATATAGTGTATTACTTACTTTTTTCTCTACTAGTCCACCACTGAACATAGCTGCGGTTTTTGTGCCACCACATACTAATCCAGATAAAGTTTTGTACTCTCCAGTAGTTTCGTTAAAAGGTTTATTAAGAGTATATGTAAATGCTGTAGTTGTTGTTGCTGTAGCAGCAAATGTACCTTCCCAGAATTCTTCATCAGTAGAAGAAGAAGTTGCAATAGTTACTTTAAAAGTTTCCCCTACTGCTACTCCATGAGCGGCTACGCTGGCAGTGGCTGTATAACCTTCTTCTGGCGTTCCTGCGGCATTTAATGCGCTTACACTTAGGGTTTGTCCTATTACATCACCAACTGCAAAAGCACTTGCGTTACTTAATACTAGTTTACGACCGTTATAGTCTAGTGGATAATGGTTGGAGGGAATTTGAATTAACTTACCATCTATCTCATATCCTCTTGCTGGAACGCTACTAAATGCTTCTGCATCTATAACTCCACCTACGTATGCAGTATAAGGGTACTCTAATTTATCAGCAATTGAAGCTTCTATAGTATCTACAAAGATAGCATTTTGTACTTCTACAGAATCGGAACTCTGAGGACTAGAAGTTAGTTTCTTTACTTTAACTGACCAATCATTTATGGTAGAAGTGGTCTTAATAGTTTCAATATTGAATCCGAAAGTATGTGCGTATTTACCACTTACTTTACCGTTAAACCCAGTATCAAACATTTGTTTAGTATGGTGAACGCCTGAATTATCTACCCAATTAAAATCAATAGTAAAGTATACAACAGTAGTTTTTATATCCCCTTTGTTATCTCCCTTTTTTGTAATCGCAGACATACCTGTAGTAGATATAGTAACTTTTATATAGTCAGTCTCTCTCTTTTCAAATGTACCACTTGAAATAGTATGATACTGGGGTTCATTTTCTAGAAGTTCTGCGGAGCCTACGCTTTGCATAAAGGAGGCGCTAGGATACTCTGCGAAGAAGTCTGCATCAACTACCTGTGTTGCTTCTCCGTTTTTCGTAATTACAGTAAAGTTATTAAAGTTAGTAGCAGAGCCTACACGTCCTGTAGACTGATCAACGTTTCTTAAACGTACTTCATCGACAAGAATAGACGCATCGCCATATACCAATCCCTTAATTGGACCTTCTGCGATAGCATCAATAAAAGCAGCACTTTGCCTTGCAAACATATTATCATCTGCTTCAAATGTAGATCCGCCTCCGCCTTTTCCTTTGGCTCCTCGAATTGTTATTAAGTGTTGTTTCTTCATCTTAGTCCTATATGTCCTATATCCATGCCTGGCGTATTAGTTGTAGTATTATTGTTTTGGCCTGATTTACTACCGTCAGTTCTAAAGTTAGGTATTCCTACCATCTTTCTTCCTGCTGTTAGTTTTTGTCTTGATGTATTAGTAAAGAGTGAAGCAGATATAGTTTTTGATCCTACAATAGCTCTGCCGTATACTAGAGGTATAGGCTCTCCTTGTTTGACTGTATTGACTGGTCCACCGAATAAGTAGTTTTCTGCTTTTTCTGATGAGTTTCCGTCTGGTACATCTGGAGCTAGCATCATTGCTGCTCCGCCAAGTAGTAGTCCTGTTCCTAAGTATGACATAGCGGCCATACCCGTTGCTCCGAGAGTTCCAGCAATTCCTGCCGCAGCTACTGCTGGTACTGCTGCTACTGCTGCTGTTGTTGCTGTTGCGGCTACTGCCGCACTTCCTGCTGTTCCTACTGTTCCCATAAAGGCAGGTGCAGCAACTCCTGCTATACCACCTGTCATGGCAATCAAAGCGACTCCCATTACCATCATAAGTGCAGAACTTTTTGATCCACCAATCACAGGAACAAAGGTGTACTTACCCTTTCCTGGCATATTTAGTAGTAGTTCTTCAGGTACTTCTGCGTGGGCATCTCCAATGATAATTTCATATCCTTGTACTCCTTCTCCTTGAGCTATAAACTGTCGCATACCTGGGCGTTGTGCCATAATAGCAGATAACGCTTCTGCGGGCGAGTTGACGTCAAGGTTCCATTCGTACCCAAACTTCTCTCCTAAAATTCCTTCTAATATTACTTGTTTCATGTCATACTCTTATGTCTTACGGTCATTCTGGTTATCTGTTTCCATATGCCGTTATAGTTGTCTCTGCACGATAATCTGTTAGGTGCATGATGAAGCATTTTACCACGTCCTACATATATTCCTGCGTGGTTGGTAATCTCACTATTCAGAGCCATTAAAATGAGGTCATTTGTCTGTAGAGTACCATCTGTTACTTTTATAAATCCTTCTTTTTCAAAGTTCTCCAAATAGAGGTTTTTTCCCTTTTCCCAAAATTCCCACTCGTACGAGTATGGGAATATATTTATATCGTAGTCTTCATAATAGTCTTTTACGATTGTAAAGCAATCATAGACGCCATAGACGAATGGTCTTCCCAGCAATCCATAAGTGCTTTCTTTTGGTTCCAATTTTATCCATTTGTCATTTACTCCAAATATATACCAAGGAATACCTAATCTGTCGCACGCAGCTCGGTCTAACTGACTCGGCTCTGGTGTTGTTCCAGGGTGACTGTGTATGACACCTACTACATCTCCTTTATCCGCTACTGCTTTATAATCTAAGGGATCGATAATAAAATCGTTCTTTGGATTCTCTGCTTTATTCTCGCAAGGATTCCACTTGATTCTACCTCGTTCAAGACTTAGTAGTCCACAGGCTTCTATATGTTCGTTCTCGTAAACGTATTGTTTAATATCTTCTAGTACTGGTTCTATCATTAGTAAAGTGCTGCCCCTGGGAAGCCTCCAAATGGTAGAGATACATTACGTGTACCTCTAT
>Ga0209091_10000310_pt1 | contig 47846 bp, 65 predicted proteins | sample ArcticOcean_MG_C_6_FD_187438 | JGI IMG/M metagenome (GOLD analysis project Ga0209091, IMG submission 187438) | Marine microbial communities from western Arctic Ocean - ArcticOcean_MG_CB8_128 (SPAdes) (version 2) | ecosystem: Environmental > Aquatic > Marine > Oceanic | place: Arctic Ocean...
ACCACATTATTTGCTCAGTAGATAATAAAAATGCCAGGTTACGGCGGAAAGATGGAAAAATATTCCCCCAAACCCCTTGATAAAGTTAAGACTGTCGAGAAACGATTTGTTATGCCCAAGGTGACCCTCATTCAGATCCTGCTCATCGCGGTCATCGTCGCTTATGCCTTCAAGGCTCGCAAGATGAATGGAGCTGTCGTGGGTGGCCTCGCGCTCACCGTTGCCCTTCTCCACATGTACGACCACATGTTCCTGATCAAGCGTGGACCCGAGAAATCATTTTTATCATCCAGAAGTGAAACATATTCCCCACGCGGCAAACTTCTTCGTGACAGTATCGCCGAAAGTGCCAATAAAATATACGACTAAATTTTCTCTGTAAAATGTAAGTATGCACGTCAAGATTACTAAAAGTCCCAACTCTAAAAAGAAGTTCAGGGCGATATTAGAAGACGGCAGGACTGTTGACTTTGGTGCCAGTGGGTATTCCGACTACACCAAACACAAGAATCCTTCACGTATGCGTTCCTATGTGTTACGTCATGGGGGTCATGTACCTAAACGCACATTAGCAGAACAAGATCCCAAGAAGATACATGAGAGGATGCTGAATGTAGACTATAGCTTCTCCGAGAATTGGGGGATAAGTGGTATCGACGGGGCTGGTTTCTGGTCCCGTTGGTACCTCTGGAGTTATCCAACTTTTGAGGGTGTCAAGAAGTTCATGTCTAAGAGGTTTGGTCTCGTGTTTATTTGAACATTTCCATATATTTTTCGAAATCCTCATCTGATGCCACACACAATATCATCGTTTCACGAACCTTTTCACTACTAATTTTGTCGGGGCCATGACCTATACCAACATACTGGTTAAAAATATCCTTTTTATTCTTAAAACCATTGATTGTAAAAACACTGGATGAATATTTTGTTAGCGCAGATTTTCCATTAAATTTACCTTCATCATCTGTATTTTCTTTTACAACTTTACACAATTCTCCATCATGAAAATCTTGCATGTGGTCTCTCGCAATCTCCAGGTATTCCACACGATCCTCTTCATTTAAACCAGATGCATTTGGTCCTGCTTCGGGGAACTTTTCCAGCTTTTCTTTACCTTCTTTAGTATCTTTTACGAAACCTTCGATAATTTCTTTCATTTTATCAGCTTGTGTGACGTTCAAAAAGTGGGGTTCTGTTCCTGGGATAAATCCCCCGAGGAAACCACCAACTCCACTAGCTGAAGAAGCACAGCATGACAAGGCACATGCGATGAGTAGGATCTCTGCCATTGTATATATATATTACTTATTTAATTTCGCGAGTTCGAGGGCACGTTTCACAAACGCCTTATCCCGTTTAATCTTAGGATCCGCGGCGATAAGACGAAGCAATGCCGCTGTGGGAATCTTAGGACTGTTTCCGTGGGGTTTAGGGGTTTTCTTTAGCTTCTTCTTGGCTTCTTGAAGTTGTTTCAGACCTGGCATTTATTATTAGCGGAGAGCTTTTTTGGCGAGCGTCGCCTTGAGTTCGGCTAAAAGTTTGGCGCGTATATTACCACCCGGTGGTGGTGGGGCGATGCGGCGCATGGGTGGGGGAGGAGGACCAGACGCGGGGAGAACGACTGTTCGACAGATACGTATCACCTTCTGTGCGTTCTTGACACTATTTTCGAAATTCATAGTAATCTTGGAGCGGAGTTCTCTAGAACTGAGCTTCACGCGCTTACCGTCTATAGTCTTGGTGACACGGAGTCCTAGCTTTTTTGCTTTATTTTTAAGGTCCCTGTATTGCATTTATTAATAGCTGAGAAAATCTTGAAATGTTGTGATGTCCCCATCATTAATCAGTTTGACAAACTCTCGATCTTCTTTCGAGAAAAAAAGTGGATTAGGGGATGCCATTGTGTATGCGCGGTCGATGGTTATACTGAGATGATCTAGATATACGAGTACCCCTGAAATGTCTACCATGTCTATAGCAATTCTAAATTTTCCTACTGAAAAGTCGTACGTACCATCACGATTCTTATTAAGTAAATGTTTCTTTATGAATTTTTCAGTATTGTTTTGGGGTTCTGAACCAATAGTATTGACACACTGCGTATACTCCATCAAATCACGGACACCATGAGCAACCTTTTTAATAAATACACGTTTCTCCGGTGTCATACTTATTAAAACGTGAGAAATTCTTCCTGCTTAGGGACATGACCATATTATTTTACATGACTGACACAGAAAAACTTATACGAGAAGTGGTTTTACCGCAGCTCATACAACTCCAGATTGAAGTTGCCGCTCTACGAAAACACACGTGGCCATATGTACAGGCCCAAAAGGAACACAATCAACTTACCGATATCGAGACAAAGAGGGAATTTGTCAAAAGTCTTGATAACGATACTATAAAGGAGTTACTCAATTTGAAAGCGAAGTTTTCAGAAACTTCCGGGCTTCAAAGGAGCGAATACGATATTCTAAAAAATCATTTCTGTTAAAAGAAATCGTCGGTTCGGTACATCTTAACATCGAATGAATCAGTCTTTCCAGTTACAGAGACTGCTTCATTTCCATAGAGTTCCTGACATCCAATATCATCCACACAGTCACGACCATCATGACTCACTGGGATGGGATACAGGTTTTCACCACCTGTTGTGGTGTAATAGTGGTAACGATCTCGTCGACCACGAACTTCCTTACCATAAAGAGGGAGGGTCTCGCCCTCTCCACTTGTTAGTATACCCATCTGCTGCATGTGTCCAGGTTTATACTGCTTGATGGGAGGTCCTCTAAATTCCGGCTCGCGTCTCACCTCCTGAGTTCTCATCAGCCGAGGAGGGGGGGCTGCTACCATCACTTCCACTTCCACTGGTACTTCAATGACCTGGGGATTGTACCACATGTACCCCAAAATGACCACGAGTAAGACGAGAGTGACCATCAATAACCGCGTCTTAGTCTTGTTCTTCATATACTATAGTGAAGGAAATTCTTACTCAGGACTTTTCATCCTTGAGAATGTTTAACGCATTCGAAACATATTCAAACATATCAAATATTTCATTCGCGTTCCGCCTTTCAAGTGCCTTGTTGAGTTTATCAATATTACAGTCATATGATTTCTTTTCATTATTGATATTCTTTAGTTCCTTATCGAGGGTCTCTAGTTTGGTATCAATAAACGTTGTGGTACTCTCCATATTCTTATCCAATTTCGCAATTTCATCTAAATACATTTTTTTCTGCTTCTCGAGCATACCATGTTTCACATCGGATATCGCTCTCTCAATCTGACTCTCGAGTCGTGTAACCTTTTCGTCATAGTCCTCCAGTTTTTCTAAATATGTATCCTGATACATCTCCTTAGCATTCTTAAGGCGAATAATCTCGTTTCTAATCTTGATATCCATGTACATTAGTTACTCTTCTTACCTTTAAACACTTTGTCCAGGTCTTTTATAAACGTATCAAAATGACCAAGTCTGTACTGTACAAATGCCCAAAGGGCGAAAAATACCGTCTTTGTTAGGCGATTGATATCATTCTCTTCCATTTTGTATATCGGTCCCACTACACGTCCCATGAATGTTTCATCCTTTTCCTTCCCCGTGACATACATCTCGGCTTGTGTAAGAGCACATGTATCATCATTCACAGACCAGTGATAAAAGATGAATGGGATCACCATAGAATAGAACTCAAGTTGCCTACGATTATTCATGAAAGGAACAATCAAGATCCACAAAAGAAAAATAAGATGAATGAGGAATATTATATTCATCTACTATAAGATGTCCGAAGATATTAATATGGGAGAAATGTGGAACGAGTACCACGAGAATGTACTTCGTCAGTGGGGTGAGGCGTCTGCGTGTTACAGATACATGCATCACCGAGCTTTTCTGACGTATAAAAAATTGAGTCTACGTTTCAGTTTGCCTGTGATTGTACTTTCAACCATCACCGGTACCGCAAACTTTGCACAAAGTTCGTTCCCAGTAAGTATACAGGGTGGAGTACCCGCAGTTATTGGTGGTATGAACCTTATAGCTGGTCTCATAGCGACAATCATGCAGTTCCTCAAGATCAACGAACTCATGGAGAATCACAGGACAAGTGCATTGGGTCATGGTGGTCTTTCTAGAAACATTCGCCTCCAGTTAGCCCTTCCCCGTGTTGAGCGTAGTAAAGAGGGTCTCATTTTTGTGAACGAATGTAAAGGTATATACGAAAGTCTGTTGGAACAGTCCCCCCCAATTCCCAAAGAAATACTGAAAACATTTGAGAAAGACTATCCAATAGAAGGTGTATTTACAAAACCTGAGATATTGAATGTGCGTCCTATTCCACTCTTAAAATTACCAAAAACTATAGAACCTATCCGAGCCATAACAAAAAATACTCCATTCGAGAAAGTTGGTGAGTACTTGGCACCACCTATTGAGGAGGAAGAGGAAGAGGAAGAGGAGGAAGAAGAGGAAGAAGAGACAGACGTCGAGCAAGGTACACCAACAGAATAAACATGATCAAATTGGTCATGATACTACACACAACGTATGGTACAATTTTCCTTTTTAAAGGTTCTACGATACGTTTATGAAGTGCGTCATTCTCGAGCACCAAATCTATGGCCTGATTAGTAAGATCATCAATGGATTCTTTCATTAAAGTAGTGGGGCAAAAAAAAGAGCCAACTGTGACGACGATTCACACGAAACAGATTGAACTCATTCGTAAGTACATTAGTGAAAGAAAGAATGTGTTCATATGTGGTGCGATAGGTGTTGGGAAATCGTATGTTCTCAGAACTGTCCTCCAAGGATTGAATCATGTTGAGCTCCAAGCAGAACATCTCAAGAGTAAATCATTATTTTTACCATTCATAAAACCATCAACGAAACATGTATTCATTGAAGATTATGAACCCACCTTCAAACCAATCATAGAAAGAGTATCCGATGGTGATCGACTTTCTAGAGGTTCCCTTCTCGTGACAACGATGAATATGTGTATGTATCCAAATTTCGAAACTGTCTTCATCCCTAAACACAAACCCGAGGTGTTGATGACACTCACAGATGAGAGAGGTATCAAAGTTCGTGATGCAGCACTACGATCTCAAGGAAACATTCGAACTTTTTTCACGTACATGGATGGATATGATGAGATTGACGATTTCCAAACACCGAAAGAGTTTGTTGCTGATGTCCTTTCAGATCCAAACCCGATTGAAATCTATGATAGTATTTCGGAACATGGACATGTGTGGGATATATTCCAAGAAAACTATTTAGACTCTAAAGGTGTAGATATCATCAAAGCGTCACATGCATTTTCAGATGCCGATATGTATGATAATCACATGTATGCACACGGTGAATGGAACCTTATGCCATATTTCGTTTTACACGCCCTCACGATACCAAAAACAGCACTCGGCGAGCCTCTAATGAAGGATGCGATCAGACCTGGGAGCTGTTGGACAAAGTTTGGAAACTATAAGATGCGGAAACAAAAGTATGAAGAAATTAAGAAGAAATCGAGGATGGGGTTGGGTATAGAGGAATTGTGCCTATTAAAGAAGTATGCGGAGAAGGGTGAGTTACAACCCCTCATGGACTATAAAATTACCCCACAAGATTTTGATGTTATCAATCACCTCGCTGTGGGAAATGGCTTAAAATCAAGAGATGTAACTAGAGTAAAGAAAGCTTTGAAGAATGCCTACGACAGAAGATGACACCAAAGAACTAATCGAAGAAAATCAATCCGTAAAGGTCGTCGGGAATGAAATACTCTTTTACGGAGACATTGATAAGGATAATGCACTCGAATTTGTCTTACAGTTCAAGAAACTTGAAATTGAACTGTTGAAAAAGAAGGCGGAACTCGTTGGGTATGAACCACAAATTCGTATATCTATCATGAGTGATGGCGGAGACATATTCTCTGGTCTAAACATGATGAATGTCCTAGAACGCTCTAGGGTCAAGGTTGTCACCATCGCCCAAGGTTCCTGCTGTAGTGCAGCTACCTTTGTATTCCTGGGTGGTTCAGAGCGTCGCATAGGGAAGAATGCATACCTTCTGATTCACCAACTTACTACCGAGTTTTGGGGTAATTTCCAGGATCTTCGTAACGAGATGAAGACATCTACAAAGTTTATGAACATGCTCAAGAAGATGTACATGTCTAAAACGAAAATTCCAGAAAAAAAGTTTAAGCGTCTCATGAAAAAGGATATCTACCTTACACCTGAGAAGTGTATCAAATATGATATCGCTCACGTTGTTGATTGATAGTCGTAGAGCGCTTATATAGACCTAATAGACATATAATTATAAAAACGATACAAAAAGTGTTTAGAGTTAGAGGTACTTGTGTGCTTTCTGCAGGTTTAAGTCGTTCCATTCGGCCATAATTTACAACGGGTAATGAAGACATCTATTTAAAGTTGAGAAATTAAATTAGTGTATAGTAATGAACAGGATTGCAATCGACATAGATGAAGTTCTTGTCCCATTTCTCAATCCTATGGCTCGGTATCACAAACAGAAGTCTGGTATTCAGAAAACCGATACACCAAAATACAGTTACGTCTATCGGGATATTTTTAATGTCACAGAAGAAGAATCTCAAAAGATGGTTCGAGAATTTTACAAGTCTGGACACTTTAAAGTTCTTAAACCGATAAGGGGGTCCCAAAGAGCGATGTGGTCGCTCCGTCACAATGTCGAGAAGATGTACATTGTCACGGGTCGCCAAGATGTTATAAGGAAGGAAACAGAATTGTGGGTCGATCATTTCTTCCCAGGGATCTTCGATGATATCATTCTCACAAATAGTTATACCCCAAATGAAGTCAAGAAAGTTGATATTTGTCGTGCCCTAAACATAGGTCTAATAATAGACGATAATAAAGCCATATGCGATGAATGCATCGAATCTGGTATGATCGCCCTAAACTTCATAGGTACCCATGAGGAGGAGGTGTACCCATGGTGTGAAGAGAGTGACATCAGTATCAAAGGGTGGTCATAACACCAGTCTTTTGTTTCATAAAAATAACTTCATCACACTGACCACCTTTCATCACCATCTTCACCTCTCCACACATAGTTCTAGGTTGCTTGAAACGATCACACGCAACCTGGGTTCTAGTTGTTATATCCATATTCTGACTATAGCCAATGAATGTCCGCTCAATGATACCATCTTTATCTAAAGCCTCAACCGTTGCTTTCCAACAATAACTCCCAAATTCCCACTGTTTCGTGTCAATTATAGGTGGGGGTGGGGCATCGAGAAGGGATGAATGATGTCTTTTCAATGAGAACACAGGATTCATCAGAAAGTTAGTAAGAGTCGACATTACTATTGATAAGAATTGTGTTTTTAAGTTACTTTTTGGTACTTAGCGATCTGAAAATACTCTTCTTCCATCCAGCTGCTTCGAGTTGTTCTTTTGATGTAGATTTAAGATCTTTAAATGTGAAAACACCTGTTGTAGATAACTCTTGCCATTCGTGTAATGATATTTTTGAATTTCTCAATTCTTCTTGTGTTTTCTCACGTTGTTCTAAAATCCTTTCGTCTAGGTTTTCATCTGCTGCTCTCATGAGATAATACGCCATCGCAGTTATTTCTTTTTCGTTAAAGTAGTCACCAGCGTCATCATCTATATAACTCTTAGAGAAAGACTCTTTGATGAGAGTTCTCAACTCATCAAAATCTAAATCACCCGAACCAGCAGTGTCGGCGTCTTTGAAACTTTTAGTGGCAACACATGCTTGGGTAGCGTACCGCGCAGCTTCACGCTGGATATCAAACGTCTCTAGCATGGCACCCCTATATAACTCAGACTTTTCACCTAAACCAAATTTAGCAATGAAGCCAACGAGTGTAGTCGCAAGTCCTAATAGAACAATACCAGATGTAAATTGCAAGAGAATGAAAAGGTAATCTATTTCCCCAATTAATCCAGTTTGTTGTATATCAAATAATATACCATACCTGTAAAAATCGTAATACATACCATTTGGTTGCCCACTTGTCAAATTAATTGGGTTGTTTATGTCAAATGTTGCACCACCACCGACTTGGCTATACAATATTTCATCACCTTTTGAGAACCAACCAATTTTGGGGGATACTGTCACGACAGCGTACACATCTTCACCCCCCATATCTGTATGTAATACTCGGTCGAGGTGGAAGTTATGATACTTGACCTCTATATTCAACCGCAACCCACTGGTTCTCACGTATGGATACTTTTCGATGTCTTCTCCAGCACCGTTGAAACCTGTAATATCTAAACCATCTACGTTCTGTTCATTGAATGGTTTATCGAGTTCAATTCCTGTAATGTTTAGCCACTCCGACACTTTCAGACGAATTGCGGAACCCCTTTCAAATGTGTATAGATTATCATCAAACCCCTCTCTCCTAATATATGTGAGTGGTTTTGCTCCAGATTGTATACGAGAATCGAAATAATGATTGAATGCGAAATAACTCTCTTCTATACCGGGTGCTAAAAAGTTTGTAGATTTTGAATGTTCACATCGTCCCATGACCTCTATCGCTTCTCCGAGACCGTTTGAGTCTGAAATACACCCAGTGTAGGGTTTAGTGTACCTTTGTTTTATTGTTTCAGATATGTGTGTAGTAAAAAACATCACATTACCCGAGGGTAGTTTTGATATTAACTCAGCCCCGATATAGAACGCACATATTGGTGCACTATAGTACCAATCATCGGAGTATTTAAACTGGTAATTTGAGAGAGTATCACAGAAAGATGCACCACCTTGGTATATCGCAGTTTGGGTAGACGTATACTCGGTCGAGGCCAAACCCCAAGCACTCGCAACCCCTGTAGGAACTTCGGTGACGATATACGTCTTTCCCGCAAATAATGAATAAATAACCCAAATCACAATACCAATACTAAAAAAACTATGCAATGCAGCTAGTCGCCAATCACGTATAACAACAGCCTTATTGGCTGTAAACGATAGATTAACGATATTACTACGCATCCATTTCCATATTGGATTGATGTGAGCTGGGGTATAAGTCATACAATAAGATAGGTTATTTTTACAAAGTGGAAAACACACTGTAAAAGTAAAAAACTTTCCCAACCGGGTTCGAACCGATGACCTTGCGATTAACAGTCGCACGCTCTACCAACTGAGCTATGGGAAAAAAACGACAATTGTACTATTAATATACGGTACATGTGTCCTCTCTACCTGAATCGAACAGGTGACAAATGGAACTACAGTCCATTGCTCTACCAACTGAGCTAAGAGAGGTGGGATGAGCTCCCACCAAGAATCGAACTTGGACTTAAGGTATCAGAAACCTGCGTCATAACCACTAGACCATGAGAGCCGGAGTGGCTCCTTCGTCCCCCACTATATATGTATTATGAGTCTTTTCTTTAACCCCGTTTATGAGCTTCATACTCACGAGAGAAACAGAGAACAAACCAGCGGAGGTATTAGCAACAATCATAGGCACTACATTGAAATAAATTGAGTACACGAGACCCAATGAACTTGCCAAAACGTTGAGACCTAGGAATGTATAGTTGATCGCATCAGTATCTTTGGTTCTATACACGTGAACAATTTGGGGGACAAACATGACCGCGATGAGTATAGAACTTACCAGTCCAATTGAATCGATGATGCGATCCATTATTCATTACTAATTTATAAAGTTTCGATAGACTTAAGTCTCCAAATAACATCTTTTACAATGAGGAAAATACATTCTAAAAGATGTTCCAAACGGGGCTCGAACCCGTGACTTTGGCGTTATAAGCACCACACTCTAACCAACTGAGTTACTGGAACAGTGTGCAATCTGATTATATTACTAACCAACTTGTATAACGGTGGGATCCTTTCCCACATCTTAATAAGTCGTAAAATCTTTAACTGGATTTACGAATGTTCATTTTAATTAAATAAACCGTGAGAAGTGTAGATAATACAAAACAAATAACGCTAATGTAATCATAGGCCTTCTTTATGTTATCATATCCTGGTTGAACAATTTTATCAATACCAGATGGTTTGACTATGAGATTATCCAATAAAAAATAAGCACTACCCCAACCTTCTTTTGCATTTTCAGTTTCTACAACTTTTTGGTATGCTAATGGAAACTTATAGGTATACTTGGAAAGATGTCTATTTGTCTCAAAATCGGAATGTCCCCCCAGGAAATTATTTTCTATAGCAAAATTCATATATTTATCATTGTATATAACTGCATGTGAAGCACTATTGTACATTAAGAGTTGATGTGTTTTACCTACAATCACATCTGTTGGAAGTGGAAACCCGAATGTAGTTCCCAAGTTATAAATGTCGGGATTTTTCTCTGTGAAAAATGTGTTTAAATCTTCAACAATTTCCGGATCCCTAATACGTTCATCAAACTCACAATCATCTTCTAAAACAAGGATTCTTTTACAACCCCTTTCAAGTGCATGTTTGAACGCAGTTTTATAGGCATCCTCTAAATCAATATTTGGTTTATTCTCGCGCAGTGACTTATTACACTTTTTGTAACCAAAATTGTATTGAAAAAATACTCTAGAAGTTGGTTCGGCTTTCATGATATGCTGATAGATCTGATCCTCCCTTGGAGAGTCGTGCATGATGAGTACGTATGTACAATCCACAGTAGAATCCAGGTTACCTTTTGGGAGTTTATATTCCCTATAATAATAACAACTATCCATTACAATACCTTAGAAAATTTACTCCACTGGTTCTATAACTTTGAGTTTGTAATTATCTTTATCGCCATAAACAAACTTTTTGTAGGCATGCTCCATAAATTCGGGCATACCGTTCCCATTTTTTGTGAGATCTGCGAGACCCGGTATCCCACAAGAGAGACGTCGAAAGAAGAGTGTACTTTGCTTCGATGTATCCTTGGAGACATCACCAACCCTATAGTACTTGTCGAACTGTTCGACATTTTCAATATCATCTTTGTGTGTGATTTTCATTTGTATCCGTTTGTTATCATCTTTCTCATTTATAGAACCCGAGTGGATGAGATCAGCGTTAAATAAGATAGCTTGTCCAGGTTTGCATGGAACACTCTCCAAGGATTTACTGAGGTATATTTTATTCTTATCTTCATGTGAATTGGGTATGACATCTAGACATGCTTTCATATCTTCTAGGTAGAAGATGATCGTATATGAGGGATATTTTAACTTGGAATTGAATACGAAACCATTCTCATCGCGGTGGCATGTGGATACACTAGATTTCTCGATGGAAAATATATAATCCACGAATGTATACTCTTCACCACATATCGAATAGATTTCTTTCAATATACCTGGGTGATTGTTTATAAACTTCTTGATAGCCAAGTATTGTTTCGACTTTACGAGACCGAGAATATAATTGACTTCACTCTCATTGAACACATCAAGTACTTTAAACCCCGGAGTATCATCTCGGGATTTTACGAATTTCAGGTTGTTATTTGCAGTTATATATAAATATGCAAATAACAATATGAGGATAAATAGAATCCACATCTTATACTAATGGGATATTTTTATTATTGTTTAGCTCAAAATCTCCGATAAAAGGATAAATTGCTGAGATATGACCATCATCTTAGCCATGTTCGTCTTGGGGCCGTAGTCACCATAGCCCACAGTGCTCATGGTGGTGAATGAAAAATAGAAAGGATCTATAGTATTCTTGAAACCGAAAGCTTTGGGATCGACTTCGTTAAGTATAGAATATAGGATACCATAGAAGAGAGTCGTCGCGAGGATAATAGAGAGTTTCTGCATTATATACTATACCTCAACAGAATTATCAAGACTCTTTCTCGATATTCTCATATTCTTAACACTTGATAACCACCTGGAGATGGGGTTAGAAATCTCCGAACCCATGTCACAATTAATTATGCTGAGACCGTTACATACATCTGGTTTATTCTCTTTATTAGGAAATGCTTCATTGAAGGCCCTAATAGAAATTGAAGGTATATCAGGAGCCTCATCTAAAAATCTATCATACTCTGTACGACACTTCTTTAACAACCCTGTAATATCTGCACGATGTGTAACATCTAGGGATAATTCCATATCTATATTTCGGTAGTACTTTGAATATTGTTTACACATCGCAGAATGCGCCAGTTCTAAGTTTGCACTTTGACCAAACTTACTGATGGATGTGAGAATACCACCGAACACATTTAGGAATGCGAAAAAATACATTACAATCATGATCCTTATCTTCGTGTCTGAGTCTACATCGTCATTATTACTTGGATTAAGAACTGCGAAACCACCTACACCTGTGATACTCGCAATGATTATACTTGGGTAGGACAAGCAGTCATGTTGTTGTTTATAATAGAGTCGAGCGTGATTATGGAGCCATCGATAGCCAGCGGCTTTTTCAGCCCACTTGATGAGTAACTTCTCCTGTTTCTCACACCAAAAATGCTCATGGGGCACATCCACTTCACCCATTGCACTTACTATTAACATATATAATTTTCAAGTTCTGGTTTCATTTCTTGTACCCACCATTTTTTTTTCACGGGGTCCCATTTTGCACCAAATGATTTAACGTGATCTTTATCACTAAAAGGAACATTCAAATAAATACACTCTTTCACGGGTGTATTCATATATTTCTCAGCTTCTGGGCGAGTTTTGAAAGATTTGTATACCGCACCTGGATACTCGTCAATTTGTGTTTTAGCCTCACCCCACGTGGTGTAAATACCTGGGATATGTCCTCGAATGATACCGTAAAACTTTGCAGCAGTTCCACCTGCAGCTTCATAGGCTAATTTATCAACTTCTTCATTTTTTAGATCTCCGTTATGTGCTTTTACCCATTTCCAATTAACAAGTTTCAGTTTATTACGTACTTCATCAATAGCAATCCATAACTCTTTATTTTTCACCGGTGTACCCGTGGAAGTCACCCAGTTATTCTTTTTCCAATTTATAATCCATGCGCTAATACCATTCTTCACGTATTGACTATCCGTGAATATACACACTTCTTGGATGTCCCTATTCAAACATTCTTCGAGGGCTTTGAGAACTGCGGTCATCTCCATTGCATTATTGGTGGTATCAGACTGTTTACCACTGAGTTTAAAATCATCACCCACCACACCCCAACCACCACGTCCAGGATTCCCCAAACAACTCCCATCAGTGTAAACCTCATACATGATTACTCATCACACTTATCTTTTATATCCCATTTAATTGAATTTATTATGTATATATATTATAATGAACGATAGGATAATTATCACATCTGCATTCGTAATAATTACATTAATATTGATATTGATATTGATAATCAATACACAAAATACGAAACCTATGAAATCTCAGGAACAACCTAAATTCAATATACTTGGTGTGTCCATGTCTAAAAAGCCCGGTAATTCTGGAAAAACTGAGAATTATACATCAGGTGAACTGGCTGAAATATCCAAACAAGTTGAATTTACTTATAAATTTTCCATTGAATCGGGTGTAGATTTAATAAAGTCGATTAAGTGTTCTCGTACACATGGTACTTACAGTGACATCCGGAATATAGATGCACCCGTTTCGAAGAATACTATTTATGAATTTAAATTCACACCAAAAGAAGGTGAAAATGTAGTAGGTACACACACATTTACGTTGTCTTTCGATTCGAATACACTTGGAGATGGTAACATAGTGGCTACAGGAGAAAGTATAATAAACGCCAACCAACTTTCAAGGGTGATAGATGCAAATGAAATTCAAGAACTTACATTAGTTGACGTTGGTGGTGACAATGAACTCATAACTTCTATTACTAAAAGGCGGGTTATAATAAAATATGATGATATCAATATATTTGGTGAAGAAGATGTATACTTATCACCATTAGTGAATGATACTGATAACGGTGTTTGTATAAAAAAATTTAATAATGAAACAAATATCACAAATATGCAATTCCCCACCGAAATAAGAAATTGTACTCCACTTTACGTATCAAAATATCAAGGTAAAACATTGATATCGACATCTAGTACTCCATCAGATCCCGATGCCAAATTTCTCACGAGGTATAATTTTACACGGGGACCCCTGGAAAACTATAACTATAAAGGGTTAATTAGTGGTACACCGTATTGGTACAATAAATACCAAACCGAGGTTTATTATGGTGATGATAGAGAATATGCATTGAAGAACTGTTCTGAGGCGTGTGACGCCTACATATATCAGGGAGAGTGTAAAGGATTTGTCATAGAAAATGGGTTCAAACACAATGGCGGTAATAACGATAACGCTTTAACATGTAAAATCATTGATTCTCCCACAAACAATGCGAATTCTAAAACTTCGAATGCTAAGTGTGGTAGTAATAATGTAGAAAATCTATGGAATGATAGTGGTAATTGTACCAAGACGGAACCAAGAGGTACACCTAATGTATTATACAATGATATAAAGAATGGATTATATTGGAATGAAAAAAAACGTACTAATCAAACACCAGAAGTAGATACTTATATGTCTATATCAGCTGAGGTATCATATAAATTTGAAACTTTAGAGAGTGGGTCAATGTCTAAAAAACTTTTCACATTGGAATTCCCAGATGACGAGATCATAGATATTGGTTTTGGTCTTGAGGGTTGTCCTGACCCTACTTCCCCTATTATCACTAATCCTGGTACTGGATTTTACGTTGTTGCAACGTCTACTACTAGATGGGACCAGTATTTTGCTTCCAATAATGGTGTAGTCACTACTATGTCAGTACTAGGATTCAACGGAATTAGTTGTCAACCCAAACCCGCCGATGTTGGACATTCATGGTTCATCAAGAATAGGGTAGGTGGTGGCGCTACTATAGTAGGACGAAGGAATTAATACTTTCTTAAACATTATCTATATCGGGAGGGGTATATTTAAGTGGGTTATCAGGTTTGAAGAAGTCCTTAAATGGACACCCTTCACAACGTCTGTGACGTACCGCACATGTGAGTGCATCGGCGTTCTTGATACAAGGTTTTTTCCGTTGTCGATAGGTTCGTCGTCGTCGAATGGCGTAAATAACGATTGGGGTAGCTAACATATACAATACTAAGTGTTGTCGTTTTTAAATAGCATTAACAGTGCATTTTAAAAATGATTTTTTATTTTTTATTTTTTATTTAATGTACCGAAACCAACAAATTAGTTGGAGAAGGCCAAACCGCCCATGCCACTTTGTATGCGGAGAACGTTGTAGTTGGTCGCGAACATGTGCATGGTCTCAGCATCAGTCGCCTTCATCGTGACCGCAACCTGCGCGTTATCGATGCGCGAGAAGTTGCAGGTACCGGTGGGCTGATGTTCTTCGGGCTTCAGCGCGAAAGAATACGAGTACACACCGGGGCAGGGGTTGCCGGAGTGGTGGTTGTAAGCCTGCACCTGGTTGAAGTACTTACCTTCCTGCTCCTTGAAGCGATCCTGACCGTTAAGGACAAGCTTGAACTTGGAGAGGGGACCCGCGAGTTCCTCGGTGTATCCCACGGTAGAGGTACCGGTGGCGTAGAGGGGGGTACCGACCGCGGAGATAGGCACGAAGCAGTTGGACAAGTCGAGAGCGTCGAGAGCGTTGGACTCGAGAACGACATCAGCGGGCATGTTCGAGGAGGTGAAGTTCCACAGTTCCGAACGAGCGGCAGTGTTGGAGAAGCACCACACAAGCTCCTTAACGGGGTGGTTGTAGGAGAGGCGGACCTGCACGGGGCTGGCGGACTTGACGGTGTCGGAACCAGTGTGCTGCACCTGTTCGATCAGGTATTCATGACCCTTCTGGGCGAATCGGCGTCGCTCTTCGGTGTCCAGGTAGACGTAGTTGGCCCACACCTTGAAAGTGTTCTTGTCCAGGTAGGTGGAGAAGGTGGACGCGATGTCGATGTCGATGCGCACTTCATGGTACTGAAGGGCGATCAGAGGCAAGTACAATCCGGGGTTCCTGTTGAAGAAGAAGATGAGGGGAAGGTAGACGGTGCTGGAGGCAGCAGTGGTCATCTTAGCCCAGGTAGCCTTCTTGGCTTCGTCCAAGTAAAGCTCCGAGTACAAACGCCACCATTTCTGGTAGTGCTTGTCGATGCGCTGACCACCGATGGAAAGCTCAACGTTGTTGATCGCACGCTCGGCGACCCAGTTGCAGTCATTGGTGGCGTGCACGGTGGAGGTGTTGGAGGTGAGCGACTTCAGTTCGAGGTACATATCACCGACAAGGTCACCGTTACGGGCAACAGTCACGGAGACGCGACCGGAGTCAGCGGCAGTACCGTTGACGGTCTGCTCGATGTTCTCCATCGCGAAGTTGGTGTGACGCTTGTATTTCGCCTGGTAGAAGGTAACTTCGGGGTTACCGGTAAGGTAGACGTCTTGAGCGCCGTAGGCTACGAGTTGCATGAGACCGCCAGCCATTGTGAGTGTTTGTACTCTATACGGAGAAAATAATTTTGAGTAAATGCGCATTTATCGAACCCAGTTTTTCTCAGTGTAGATTAAATGTCGACACAGCCTGAAGAAATTGAAGAAATTGAAATTGAAGAAGGTGAGATTATCTCCGAGGATGATATTTCAGAAATGGAAGATGATGATGATGATAGTATGGATATTGCCGAATTGATGACATCTCTTTTGGCAACGGATGAAGGTGACACTGTATGCTCCGCCCTTGTCAATATCGCGAACCAGCTCCAGACTCAAAATAAAATTTTGATAAAGATGTTGAGTCAAATTAAAAATTAATTTAGAGAAAAGAATACTAGTTATTGTAAATGAAAGTCACTCACTTCATTGACAAGGATCCGAATATCTATGAAGCACTCGCTGAGTTGCAGAAACAGAACATCCAGTCAATGAATGAGGAACAGGTTATGAAGATTGTAGATGATTTCGAATTTAGATGGTACCTCAACCCCGAAATTCATTCAAAATGTTTAGAGAGGGCTGCCAAATTGGGGTACCGACAATTTGTTCACCCTGATAATTTTGACGATGACGGATTTCCCAGGCCCGATCAATTCGACATTATGGCCATCCTTGGTATAAAAAACCGTATGATTAACTTTCTTATCCAGCTTACGAATCATGTACAAGCGAATGGTAAGGGATATGAAGAAGTCGACCTGACCATCAAGCGAATTAATTATGTCATTCTTCAGATTGAGGATGGGTTTGAGAATGTAAGGCGTCATCGTATCTCGTATGAACGTGTAAACTCACCAACAGCACTCCCACAAGTAAGTATATACACTGACCCATCTGCGATGAATGAAGAAGATATTGAAAGTTCGACCCCTTTTCAGAAGTGTCTGATGCTTTCTCTGAAGGAGGCGTATAGAGCTGGATACCGTCGATATAAGGGACACTGTTGTGAAGAAATTAAGACTGTTGATGGGTTTCGTACGAGAGCGTGGGACCCAAAGTTTACCATCGAAGACTATGTCTATTCACTCCCGAAAAAAGAGAGTAACTTCTTGATTTGGAAAAACTTTACAAGTAAGGGGTCTATCTTTCGAGAAGTCATCGATAATCTCTCAAAGTGTAAAGATGCACAATTCCCAGAGATCAAGAAGCGTCGTCATGTATGGGCTTTCAAAAACGGTGTGTTTGTGGGTAAAGAATGGATCCCCGAAAGAGGTGCGTATGAGTGCAGGTTTTACCCTTATAAAAGTGATAAATATGCATGCCTTGACCCAAGTATCATCGCATGTAAATATTTTGATAAGCAATTTGATGACTTTTCTCATGTGGAAAACTGGAAAGACATTCCTACCCCCTATTTTGACTCTGTTCTAAAGTATCAGAAGTTTGAAGATGAGGTGTGCAATTGGGCGTACGTCATGGGTGGACGACTATGCTTCGATATTGGTGAACTGGATGGATGGCAGGTGATCCCATTCTTCAAGGGTATTGCACGTTCGGGTAAATCCACTCTAATCACAAAGGTTTTCAAAAAGTTCTACGAATCTGAAGATGTTGGAACACTTTCAAACAACATCGAAAAGAAGTTTGGTCTGTCCGCGATTAAGGATTCCTTCATGTTTATAGCCCCTGAGGTGAAGGGTGATCTCGCCCTAGAGCAGGCTGAATTCCAATCAATTGTTTCAGGGGAAGATGTGTCCATCGCAATCAAGAACCAAACTGCTGTATCAATCGAATGGAAGGTTCCAGGTGTCTTGGGGGGTAATGAAGTTCCCAATTGGAAAGACAACTCTGGATCGGTGTTACGTCGTATTTTACCATGGAACTTTGGTAAACAGGTACAGGATGCTGACCCACAACTCGATGAAAAGCTCGATCGGGAGTTACCTATTATTCTTCTCAAGTGCGTCAGGGGGTACCTCGATTACTCGAGTAAGTATAGAGACAAAGATATTTGGAACGTCGTCCCCAAATACTTCAAGACGATTCAGAAACAAGTTGCGATGGTTGCGAGTAGTCTCACAAACTTCTTAGAATCTACATACGTCAAACTCGATAAGGACCTTTTCGTACCTCAAAAAGAATTCATCCCCAAGTTTAACCAGCACTGTAAAGAGAACAATCTGGGAAGTCACAAGTTCCATCAGGATTTCTATGCTGGTCCATTCAGTTCACGAGAAATCGAGGTGCGCATTGATACAGTTACATACAAGGGGCGACTTTACAAACACCAACCAGTCATCTATGGTCTAGATTTGATCAACGATGATGATGATATTACTTTCACAGACAATCATTAAAAAAAAACTCTTATATAATAACATGAGCCAGAAGGTCAAGGAATTTGTCCGAGAATCTGGCATCGAAGTGTCAAATTCCAATTCAAATGATGATAATTTTGCGAGAGAACTCGAAGAAACCATGCTTCGAAAAGAGCGCGAACGCGCTGCGGGATTTCGCTCACCCCCCCGACCTAGACCTAGACAGGTTCAGGTTCCCCAACGTCTTCAGAGGAATTTAATTAATGACCAGACATTCAATGAATTTGATGATGTGAATGCAGAAAAGATAGCTAATAACGTACTTCGTGAATTTGAAGACATGCCCAATATTAGTAATGAAAATGCAAAAGCTCTCTTTGCACCCAGTACTCCCCTCCAGTTTAGTAAATTCAATCCAGGCATGTTTAATGCCAATGTTGATTCTGGGTTTGCACCAAAAGATACGGTCGTTGATCTTAAAAAAATACTGGTAAAGAAGCCACTTCCAAAAACACCAATTGGTGAAGGCCTTTACGTAGACACCAAAGAAATTAAAGGGGTGTATGGACAGTTTAAGACAGGTTTCTCTCACACTCGAAATGCCGGTCCCAAGGGGTCTCTTAATAAAAATTTTGCAAGTGTGCAATTCATGATCACACTTTCCAATGACACTGAAAGTAAAGGTGGTACTGTAAATATTTACCGAAATGGTAAGATTCGATTTTCTAGTGGATTTGTCGGAACGAATATCGCGAATCAACCTGAACTTCTTCGTCGTTTCATCGTTAATAACTATACCGAGCGTCAGTTATTTTTATATAACCCCTTCACCTACAACAACCTGAGTGGAAAGTTTAGAATTAATGGTCAGTTTAGGAGTTTACCTGTGATCGCAAGTCGACAACGAATGTATGGTATGACGAATATGTCGATCGTTGAAGAACTCACACCCTTCCTTTATGTACCCATCGAAAGTGCCACTTTGATTTTTTCAAAAAGTGGTAACGTTCAGGTTGTAGGTGCGAAAACTCCCGGTAACATGCTCAAAGGGTACGACACTGCGAAAGATTTAATTGAAAAATTACACGATGATGACCAGGTTAATGTGACTGGGGTGTTTGATGGAGGTGTAAAAGCTACTAAATCGAAGCCAAAAAAGAAAATTGTCTCACCAAAGAGAAAATATGCCAAAAGAAACTCGAATGAGAATGAACGCATGACCAAAAGTGAACTCGTAGCACTTGCTAGACGTAAGGGTGTTGTGAATTTCAGAACCAAGGTAAACGGTAGTTCTAGAATTGCAACCAAGGATGAGATTCGCACTAGAATTAAGAACATTTCTAATAAAAAGAATGTGACATTCAAAAACACTAAAAAGAATAAAAATGTCCGACTCGGTGGAAATGGTAATATATTTAGGGTTGGTCGTGAGATATGTACAAACCTTAAGAAGGATGAACTTATTCGTATCACTGGAATTCTCAAAATTAAACTTGATGAGAAAGAAACCAAGAAGACCTTATGTAAGAAAATTCAAACTGCACGGAACAATCTAGCCAAACCTAAATCACCACCACCACCACCCCCACCTAAACCTAGTAAGAGGCAGGTACAGCGTACAGCTGCGAATGTGAAACGTGATGTTTCGAAGGCCATGGTCATGAAGAAGCGGGGTCTCGATGAGAACTCGATACGTAAAGATATCGCCAAACTTTACGGTGAGACCTGGATGAAGAAGTATAAACCTAACCTCAATCAGGATGTACGTAATATGAAGACAGCTCTTAACGCAATCAATAAGAAAAATAAGGCTGGTATCGCTTTCAAAAAAGATTTAGATAAGATCAAGAAGAATGTTGTCGGTCGTTGGAAGATGGAGAGAAAGAGGGAACTTGAGAGAAAGTATCTCATGAAAATGGTGAGTGTCAATGGTATAGCACTCAACACTGTAAATGAATATCGTCTGGCGGCTGCAAATTATATAATGAGTAGAAAGACAACTCCTTCTAATAGCAGGATGACTGAATATAAGAAGTATTGGTTGAAGTTTAGAGCCAATGCAAAATCAAATGCGCGTCCTAAAGGAATTAACAAGTCTGTTAGAGCTCGGATTAACCAAGTATAAGATTAACTAGCGCGGGCAATATTTTTGAGGTGGATTGTATGATAAGAGAAGTCGTATTTTGAGAATGTTTCTTTAATTTTATTAGAAAGGCACGTTGCTGTAACTATATGAGGATGCCCCGAACGCTCGAGTTCGAGGAACCGATCCTCCATCTTGATGAATGTTTTTAATACATCCTGAGACATTCCATCTGAGTGCATCTGAAGATACATATCCTTCGATGCACCTTGATTCATATAGAAATTTTTCGAACCCTCAACCTCATCGGATTTTGTGCGATTTTCACGCATGATTGCCAATACGAGGAGTATGAGAATGATAGGGAGTATCATTTACTATTTACTGAGAAACAAGTTTCACGAGATCATCAATCTTTTGGAGAATGTTTTGAAACTTATACACCGAATCCACCTCTGAGGGTTTCACGATCTCCAATTCGATTTGGTAACTCGCCTCCTCCTCAGAGTCCATATCAGCATTGTCTCCAGATGAGATGGTCATATCTATGCTGAGGTTCTTACGTAAAAAAGAGTGTCTAGTTTTGGTTCGCTTACGGTCCATCTCGTACTCCCCAGTTGTGGGAATCTCACGGGCGATGCAGAAGCGTACATCGAGAGGGTCTCGCTTGAAGTCCTCTTTAACGACACTGATCTTTTGAATCATCACTTGCTCACCAGTTTCTTCGTCACGTGTGATGCGAACATTATTTCCATCACTGTAATAGACTTCAGAAGTCGTACTCTTAACAGATTCCCATCCATTAAATTTCTTCAGACCCCGTAGAACTTGTTTCCATGTATCCTTACCTACATTAGTATCAAATAGGGAACCATTATGCTTACCGAGACGAATTTCAACTTCAACGTCACCCTCACCCTTGTGGGCTTCAAAGATTGGGAGTACTCTCTCTGCAATATTCATCTTAACATTTACTATTTGCGTCTTTCTCTTAAGCCTTTTTTACGCATAAATTGTAATGAAAGGTTTTGGAAACATCGGAAATACGTGTTATTTTAATACGGCCCTCCAATGCCTTTTGCATATTCCCGTAATGTCAAATCACTTCATACGAAATCCCTATACAGGTGTGTGTACATTCACCAGAGCATACTCTGATTTTATTCGGATATATTGGACGAAAGGTCAAGAAACTGTGGATGTTAAACCACTCCTCACAGAATTTCAAAAGGAATTTCCCCGTTTCAAAACAAATGAACAACACGACGTCCAAGAAGCTGTCATGTGTATCATTGATATTCTTGAGAGAGCTGCACCGGTGGTGAAAGAGTGGTTTTATGGAAAAAAAACACAGGAAACTATATGGCCGGGTGGGAAGTCATCGAATGAAGAGGACTTCAGTATTCATTTGATAACCCCTGAAGGTGGGGATATGGGTAAGATGTTAGCTAAGAGTACGGATTGGAACACACTTGAAAACTTTGAAGACACCCAAGGTAAAGTACACAATGTCGCTACGACTCGTATGGTCTTTTCAAAGCTGTCCCAAATTCTTATGATTTCATTCGATAGGAAAAGTCACATCAAAGTTATTGAAACTATTCACATTGAAGGTGTAGAGTATAATTTAATTGCCAGTGCTGTTCACGTTGGAAACCAAAATGATGGACACTACATCAGTTTTGTAAAACGAAAAAATAAATGGTTTTTATTAAATGATGAAAATATCAAAGAACACGAACTCCCTAATGAAGCTGGTCACTATTTCATGGTCTACAATCTAAAAACTCCTTCATCTGTATATTCTCCTTAATATTGACTATGGTTCGGTAAAACGTCCTCCTATTATTGGGATGTGTTTTATCAGTCCTCCTTTTTAATGGTTTCCACCACATCGGTTCTTCCCAGGTGACGTACATACATTCGACAATCGCACCATCTTCAAACCATGGTTTATCCTCTATTCGGTTATGCGGAATTTCACTCTCGAAATACATCTTCCCCTTTTCTTGTACATACAACCGCCAGGTTGGTATACCCGCATTAAATCCTGGTGTTTCTCTCGAAGGTTCCCTCTTCATGAGAAAATCTACAGTATTCTTCTCTTTTGGTTTCCATTTGAACATCGTTTCGTGAGTACCAATTCTAATAGGTTCATTCACGGGTGTGAATACGAGACCATCAATCTTTTGATCAATTTTGGGAAGATATTCATCCATGAACATAGCAAAATCCCTCATATGGTGGAACGTTTTACATTTGAGGCGGTATGTATCAGATTTCATATAGATGATAGAACGCATGAGAGATTTAGAAGCTTCTAAACGTTCCAACAAATTCTTATTCCATACAGATTCACCTGCGACGAGAATCGCGTCATACACCATTAGAGTCCCTTCGTAGAGTTCTCCATCGAGAATCGTTCCATCATAAGCACTCTTTTTAAGGTTAATGGGTACCTCAAACATAGCAAAAGCCCGATTTACAAATAGACATTTCTTCTTTCCTTCGTAGGTGAGGGCAACCATCATGTGTCGCTCACCATCAGTCTTCTCACATACCATATAATCACCTCCTTTGAGAATAGGAAAATGTTTATGTTCGATAGATATAGGTTGTGGACCTGGGAAATATTCCTTACTCCCCCAACGAGCATGGATAAAGTCTATGACATATTTGTGAAGTGGGGTAGACATATTATATGTTCTGTATAAAACTTTAATTTACTTTAACCCCTGCTGCATTTAGGATATTACCTAAACATTCATGTGTATAAGTCATCGTCAACTTAGCTGCAGTAAATGCATATATTCGCACACCACATTCCTTAAATTTCTCAAACATCTTTGGACTGATTTTCCAGTTTCCAGTCTTCTTATCTTTGATACTTTTGATTGTATTTTTCGTATACATTATCCACGCCTTCGCATCTGTAGAAATTACATGATAGATATTTTCGGAAATCTTGTTATCAATATTCGTATCAAAGTTGAGTCCCATCTGCGATGTAGGTTCGGTTGATTCATTCTTCACTTTTTGCTTGAAGAGTTCCCAATCGATACCTTCCCGAACACCTGGAAATACAAGACACCCAATTCCATCGTATTGTTTGAAACATTGTTCAAGGGAAGTCTCATCAATTCCAACCCCAAAATCAATAAAAATAATACGTTCATACAATTTCATACATTTTTGAATTATTTCAGCTTTTTCATATGGATCATCATTAACGTATGTGATTTCATTATCATATTTATTTTGAATACATTTTACATTGAATCTGAGAATTGAATGTAATGTTTTTACATGACAGGATTTAGATCGCGTTACTATGATTGTACCAAACTTCATACTCTCAATAAAGTTCTAAACCTTAAGCCTATCTGCCATACACCCCGAAAATGGTAGATTACCAATATGCCCCAAAGTAGTATTCACATCTGCGAAAATTTTACCATCGGTCTGTTGCCAGCGGCGACAAAACGCATAATCTTCTGATAAGTATCTACGAGTATCTGGATCAATCATACAGTCAAAAACGGCATGGTATTCATCGAAGTCCCTATTCTGGTGATCATTCTTACACCAGAGGTCAGGGAACTTTTCCTCGAGAGTTGTAAACACAGAACGCTTAATAACCATGAAACCGGTGGGTCCATCCAAAATTTCAATAAATCCATTTTCTACAGGTCTATTCTTCGCCCCAAAGTTAATCACAAGACTCGAAGAGAGCATAGACATGTCACGGTCATCTCCAGCTTTAACAGCATTCGCTGCCTGGTCCCACATGATCACTTTTTTGGGATAACACGCAACAGATAGGTCATGTCCAGATCTTACGAGACGTACAACTGCCGCCGGGTCGAAATGAATATCAGCATCAATAAACATGAAGTATTCACAATCAGTCTTTTGCATGAATCGACCTACAGATGTATTACGAGCACGATGAACAAGGGATTCATTTTCCGTTGTATCAAGATATAATTGGATACCCTCTTTGATCAAGAGAAGTTGGAGTTTAATGATACTGGACATGTACTTCTCGAGACACATTCCACCATAACATGGTGTCGCGAGAAACAGTTTAGTCATTTTATTACAATTAACCTTTAAACTCTAAGTGTTTTTTTATAATCACTTCAATCTTATTCAATGTTGGTACGGATACTGAACATTTTTCACACATCTCACTCTTTGTAACTTTCGGTGAGAGAACTATATAAATAATAGCAGATGCTATACTATTTGGTGTCTTACTCATCAAATCTACACAATCATCTGTAGCCCCACACATTTTGTTACATTTGAGACGCTCTTCACGTGTTATAGTAAACGAATTCAATAACCTCTGCATCACATCAAATGCCTTCGTCACGTAATTCTTTTTTGTCGCACCAGATATGTTATCTTGGAAGATTTGCGTCGTACGACTTATATCTTTCGATTGAATCCCAAACATATCCGCGATCTCTTTCGTCGTTCTAGGGTGTTGCGCTAGTCTACATGCATAGAGTACACAATTGGCCTTGATTCCCAAACGCACCGCGCCTCGCGTTAATTTTTCATTATTGAATTTTCGATACAATATCTTTGCATCTTTCAGTACAGTCTCCGGTAGAGTGTAGCATGCTTCATCAATATCCTTGTATGCGTGGAATAGTGATCTATCTTTATGATTCATAGACATATGAAAATTTATTTTAGCCATACGTTTATTCTCGTACGTGGATGAATGTTGCGTTGATATAATTGTCCCTTTACCCCAGTGTTGAGAAAACAACTCTGGGTTAGAATTTGGGTTTCCACACCGAGATGGATCATTCACCTTCCCACCATCCGTGACACCACTCGTCCATTCTGCAGTATCATCAATAAATCGATCTTCAATGAGACCACATTCCGAACACGTCGGTAATCCTTCTGGGGAGAAAACTTTTACTCCTGAACATTCTTTGCATATATTTGTATTCACTAGCTTTTCTTCTGTTGTTTTTGGTAATAGGGCGTCCAATTCGGACCATATGATTGCCAGCATTGTTTTTGATTGTGGCAACCTTTTTTAGATGTTTCATAAAACGCATTATTGACTTAGGCGTCTGACACGAGTTTCGATCATATCAATAGTCTCCTTGAAACTCTTCCCACCCGAAGTGGATGGTTTCCACTTGTTCCACTCTTTATCAATCTCTTCATGACCTACTGGTAAGTCGATATCTTGACCCACTATTTCACTATCAGATACAACGAAACCCTCCAAATCAGACTCATCATCATGACCGTCATCATAAATATCACTGTCATTATCCTCGATATCGATTTCGCTATAATAAGCAAACATGTCAGCACCCAAATCTTTCATCTCAAGATCCTTAAAAGATGTCCCACTTGGGTGGTGTTCCGTCACACTTTCGTAAGGTGTGGGAGATAAGTCTCCACTGTCTATTTTATAGACACATGCAGATTTATAAATAAGTTCAGTGGGATTAAGATATCTCAGGCCGAGAGTATTACCAGTATTCATACCAACAATCCCATACATCTCATCTTCCAAACCGTCTTCGTTTACTAACACTTTTACAATGTCGTCCTGATTTATTTCAGATGGCACAATCATGCTTATAGTTTTTAGACAAAAAATATTCAGGGATAATATCACAGATGAAAGTTATTATTTATTCGAAGGAAGGATGTCAATATTGCGACCACGCGGTTACATTAAGTCAGGAGGAGAGCCTGGATTATGAAAAAATTATAGTGGACAAAGAAGAACTCAAGAAGTTGTGTGGTGACACTGTAACAGCCTACCCTCAAATATTTATTGACGGAAATCATATCGGAACATACTTCGATTTTCAAGACTACATGGAAAATGACTACGAACCAATTCTCGCCCCTACCCTAAACAGATTTACCGTCTTCCCCCTGAAGTATCCAGACCTCTGGGAACTCTATAAGAAGGCTCAAATGTCCAATTGGACTGCTGAAGAGATAGATCTCTCTAAGGACCTGGACGACTGGAAAACACTCAATGATAATGAACAGAAGTTTATCAAGTATATCCTGGCGTTTTTTGCCGGATCCGATGGAATTGTTTTTGAAAATATTAACAACAACTTTGCTGATGAGGTGCAAATATCTGAAGCTCGCTCATTCTATGCCTATCAGTGCCATAATGAGATGGTTCATGGTGAGACATATTCTAAACTTATTGATAAATATATCAAAGATCCTAGTGAAAAAAAACAACTTTTCGAGGCTATTCAAACTGTACCCTGTATCGAAAAGAAGGCCAATTGGGCCCTTAAATGGTTCGATGCCAAATCCAAGACTTTTGCCGAACGTCTCTTCGCTTTCGCTTGTGTCGAAGGCATCTTCTTTTCTGGAAGTTTTTGTGCCATTTACTGGCTAAAGAAAAGAGGACTCATGCCCGGTCTCTGTTTTAGTAATGAGCTCATCTCACGGGATGAAGGGCTTCACCAAGAGTTTGCAGTCGAACTCTTCAAACAACTCCGCAATAAACCGTCGACGGATACACTTCATACCATCATAAAAGAGGCTGTCGAGATTGAGAAGAATTTCATCTTAGACGCTCTCCCATGTAACCTCATCGGTATGAACTCCGATAAGATGTCCGAATATATTGAGTATGTCTCCGATCGTCTCTTAAAACAGATTGGGCAACCCCCAATTTGGAACTCAAAAAATCCTTTCGACTTCATGGAAAATATTAGTCTCGATGGGAAGACAAACTTTTTTGAAAAAAGGGTGGGTGACTATGGGAAAATGGATGATGTATCAGATGATATCGGTTTCGATGAAGAATTCTAAAAAAAATATCATCGTACAGTATAAATAATGCAGAGACCAGCCCTACTTATATTTATTATCATACTCATGTTGGGAATTGGTTTTATGATCTTATATCAAATGGGATATTTAGAACAATTTTTTACACAGGAAGGCGATGTATGTGAACCTGAAGGTACCGCTGATTCTAATGCAACATACACTCTAAATGCAGACAAGGAATGTGTATTTACATGTAAAAGTGGTTACAAAAAAGTTGGTGGTGTCTGCATCGAAGATACTACGGGTGATGAATGCACAGCAGATGATATGGATTCTCGAGGAACTTACGCGTATAATACCAGTGGTACTTGTGTTTTATCTTCGTGTAATGAAGGATATGATGTAAATGGTACAGCGTGTGCAAAGAAGCTTCCTATGGCGCAACATGTTCGAATTGAACGACCATACGGAGAAGCAATTAGACTGCTTGAAATTGAAGTGTATAATCAAAATGGTGCGATCATATCAAGTGGGAAAGACGTTACGGGTGCTCCGGATGCGGTGAATCTCGATAATCTCGTAGATACTTTTTATATTCAAGACGATGTTGGCACTGTTACAGGCACGAGTGCTGAATCTCCGTATATACAAATTGATCTCGGTTCATTACAACAAATTGGTTCTATCAAAATATTTAAGGATACGGCAGAGTATCCACGACAAGTTCCCGCAGGTGAGGTCGGTACAGCTGTGATGATTGGCGATGATAGTCTCAAAAATGCGACTGTGAAGTTGTTAGGTGCGGATGGTACCAATGTTACTGCTGTGACCCCAATGACTAATACGGAAAAAAAGGTGGCGGTATACGATTTTAGTGCCGTCACTCCCGCATGGGTGTACATGGATGAGGTTGATGCATAATTCAGTAAATAACTCACAATTTCAATCTTAAAATGTGTACATACATTTTAAGAGTGATTGATTGAATAAATATTTAATTAAAACAGGTTGCCATCGGAAGATACAGACATGGGTTCGAGGGTACGTCCAGTATTCTCTAACTCTATCTGTGGTTCGGCGAAACCAGGTTTCGCATCGGGTGCGTCAACCATAGGACCTGGGGGTTGTATCACAACCTTCTTACCCTTTTCCCTTTTTTTATCACCACAACCACAACCCGTATCCTTTTTTTTATCACCGCAACCACACCCCTTTTTAGAGGACTTCTTCTTGTTTTGTAGGTTCATCATACCCCACACGATGAGTATAAAGACAACAGTGTGTACGAGAAGTCCGAGTGTAGAGGGACACCCTGTTGGTGTCGCAATTGCGGGGCCTAATACCCGCCGGACGAGACGGAACGTTTCGGGGTTCGCGACAATGAAAAATGTAAGACCCGAAATAACGGAAATGATAAACTTTTCCTGTTGTTTCTCACCGTTGCAGCCACATCCACAATCTTTAAAAACACCCATAATTACTTTTAACATATGTCAACAAAAAAAAATACTTAAAGTCAAGCCTCATAATGTATATATAACCAACCAACAATGTCGCTCACTATCCAACGCTCTACTGAATTCTCCTCTGCCTCTGTGCAATTTTCAAAATTTCGTAAAAACAAAAATGGCGGTAAAGCCGTCTACCTGAATAGCGGCGACAACAAAAAAATTTACGTTCAATTTCCTTTTATGCGATCACCATATGGCCTGAGTGCTTTTACTGACGAAGGTACAGGGCGCACCTCGTATTCGTTAGATCTTTCATTTGATCCCGATAACACCGAAGCGATGGAACTGCACGACAAACTCAAAGAACTCGATGATATAATCGTAGATACTGTCGCCAAGAACTCCAAGGAGTGGCTCGGTAAAGAGTTTAACGTCGCTGTCCTGAAAGAAGCACTCTACAAACCCATGATTCGCCCTGGTAAAGAGCAGTACCCAGCCACTATTAAACTCAAGATTCTCACCAAACCAGATGGTACATTTGTTCCTGAAGCATACTCCATGCAGAAACAATCTGTCTCTGTCGACAGCATTGAAAAGGGTCAAAAATGTATGGCTATCGTTGATCTTAATCAAATCTGGTTCATCGATAACAAGTTCGGTGTGACTATCCGCCTTCAACAGGCCCTTGTTGAACAGTCCGCCAAACTCCCATCATTCGCCTTCCAGGGTGTTGATCTTCCTACCGATGTCGATGTTGAAGACGAGGAAGATGAAGAAGTCGATGAATAAATATATCACACAATAAAACTTAAAATCCTCATTGGTAAGAAGAAAAATCTTCTTACGAATAAGTAAGTATGACAAACCTTGAGAGTAATCTCAAAAAAATATTACGAGGTAAGAAGGCGTGTACTCCAGGTAATTTTTTAAAGGTTCCATTTTGGCCATATGGAAAGATGAAACCCGCCAAAGGTAGAATGTTGGGACAAGGACAATACAGTAAAGTATATAGAGGGAGTATCAACGACAATGGTCGTCGTTATGTTGCCTACAAAGAGATAGATACAAGTAAGAATACAGTGGGGTCAGGTGCGTTTGAATACAAGGTTGCAAAACAATTGAAAGGGTATGGCGTTCCTGATCAATATATGTATAAGAAATGTGAAAGTATGGACATTCTTTACCTAGAACATATCAAAGCTAAGGAATTCGATATATGGTGGAAAACCAACCCAGGAATGGAGGAGATAAAATCTGTCATGCTCCAAGTTTTGTATAATTTATATAGAATTAAACAAGAATTCCCCGGATTCAGACATCATGATCTTCATGGTGGTAACATTCTCGTACGCCCCGTGCCGACCAAGGAAATTGTGATACGTTTGGGGGAAAATCAATCATACAAGGTCTCAAATGGTGGTGTGGAAGCTGTTATGATTGATTTTGGACTGTCAGTTTTTCCTAGGATAACTAATCCCGTTATTTCAAATGGTGGATACGAATATGTGGGAATATCAAAGAAATCCCACCCCCAATATGATTTACACACCTTCCTGAATACTGTTTGGATTAAAGTGATTAGACCTAAAAATGAGAATGAGCGCAAGATACATGAATTTATCAAATCTCTCATCCCTACAAAGTATCTAGGTGTTATGGTAATGAAAAAACAAACTATTCTACGTCGTATTGGTATAGATGAGGGTAAAGGAGATATTCCAGGATTCAAAACGGTTTTGAATCACTCATTCTTCACCGGTGAAAAGAAAGTAAGTAAGCTTAATAAGGTTCTCAAAAATATTACCTCTAAGACCAAACTCCAAAAACCCACGATCATCGGTGTTCCCAATAAGAAGTCTCCAGTGAATCAGAAAGCGGCGTTGTCTCGTGCAGTGACTATAATGAAAGCAAAACAAAAACCGATTATTCGCCGAAAATAATATTATTATACACTATAAACAATGCTCGCTTTCATTATTCTCGCGATTATCAACATAATCATTCTGACGAAAACTGGTCAGGCCAAGAAGGCCGCCCCCCCAGTCGGGGAGGAAAAGGGTTGGACTGTTTACGGGACCATGGGGTGTGGCTGGACTCGTAAGCAACTTGAACATATGAAAAAAGCTAACAAGGCTCACACCTTTGTCGATTGCGACAAAGAGGAGTGTAAGGGTATGAAGGCCTTCCCCACCCTCGTCAGTCCTGATGGGGAAAAGACTGTTGGATACAAAGAGGTTTAAATACCTCGGACGACGGTGAGACCGATGGAAAGTATGAACGCATCAAGCATGGTGGTGATGGGTTTGAGCACGGTGATATGCTTCACAAGAGCACGGTTCCACACGAGGCGGAGAAGGAAAGTACTGATGAGGATGGTGAGTGCAAACAAGAGAAACTCGGTGAGCATATCAGACTTAGTGCGAGCCTTTGAAACTTCCTGGATCATTTATTAGATGTCAATATTTTTTTTCTATTCCAATTACAAATGAAAGGTCTACCTGTGAGTGGTTCCGAAAATCGATTTACCAATAGACGGTGGGGGTCGTCTACTGGTATCGGTAACAATAATTGTTATGCCTATGCCGTAGGTGACTATGAGGCTTATAGATGGCAAAAGTCTATTCCGGGTGATCGTTCCGGTATGTCAAATGGGTATCACAACTATACACATTGCACCACTCTTCCAAACCGTGTCGTATCAGACAACCCCAAGAAGGTGTACAAAGTTGGTGCAAATGAAAAATGTAAGAAGGGGTACTTCAAGGTGATGATGTTTGTGTCTCCTGGAAGACCCACAAACTATATCCGTCAAGGTGATTTTCATTTTTACAAACAACACAATGTTGTTGAGTATCGAATCAAAGTTGGAGACACCATCGCTTCAGTCGCGAAGTTTTTCAAAATTCCCGACTCAAGGATAAAGAGGGCTGGACCATTTAAAGTTGGTACACGTATCATATTCAAGGCGAACGTATTCAGTCACAAGCGTGGGTGGGCGACTGGACCACTTCTGACTGATGCGAAAGGTAAAGCGATCATAGATCCTCGTAAGGCTTCTAGGAACTACCCAGGTCTAAACTATGAGAAATATTGTAGTTCATTCTGCGTGAAGAACCGAGGGATCAAAGTCGGAAAGACTCACCCCAAGGTCTGAAAAAAGACTGTCAAGGTCTACGGTTTCTTCTACATCGAAGGTTATATCGAGCATATCCATCACACTTAAAACAGATTCATCATTCAAGTACACAGAGTTTGCAGCTGCTGTGTAATTGTTCTGAATCGTCACGGTGACCTTAAATTGAGATCCATCGAGTACTTTTCTACATGTAGGGCATGTATTCTTACCTTTATTTTTCCATTCCTGTAGACAGTGGGAATGAAATATATGTCCACATCTGGTCGGAGTATTATTCCGTGTTGACCTGACCTCACTGAGGCATATAGCACATATCGACATTCTATAGGAAGGTTCTAAAGTTTTTCTCGTGATTTCGCTCATTTAATAGATATCGGAAGCGTTCACGAGGGGTTTATCACAGGTGTTGCAGTTATCTTTACCCTGTTCCGCCTGTACACTTGAGAGAAGGGCGGGACCTTGTTTCTGGAGAAGCTGTCTGTATGAATAATTGTCTTCGAAAGAGATACCATTCTTCTTCATGACGTAGTTGTTGAACAGTTGGGTGGATGTGTTAACGGTGAAGCATCGACCATCGGCCATACCAAGTCGCTGAGACATATTGTTATTATAAAACTAGAAATTAATTTGTCTATTCGTAATCGTTTTCATCCACGACTCAAAACCCCCCTCCCTGAGCTTTTTGATAAAAGGATCGCATTTATACCCCAAATAAATATCAAAAACATCTGTTTCCTGTGTTCGAGACACCCTGATACCAGGATTCTCATTTATATGCTGATTAATGATATTGTATGCAAAGGCAATCTCTTTCAGAGTTTCTGCCCCTGTGATGATGATCTTACCTGTACTGAATATACTACATGTAATCTCCTTCATATCATGTGACGGTTTAAACTTTATTTTGACTGCTGAGTATCGATCCGGTTCAAAGGAGACTTTGAATATATCATCATACTCTTCAAACCAGTCTGCAACTTTGATGAGGTTAACGTTATAGTTTAGACTAAAATTAGAATTGATCATCACTACACGAAATGTATCATTTGAAATTTTGATATCCATACCCAAGAAAAACTTGAAGATATAGGCAAGTTGTGTAATGACACGTTTACAGTCGAAGAGATCACAGCACCCAGCAACTTGGATACTTCCATTGGGGAACACTTTTACAGATTTAGTGCTGTATGTATCGTGGTACGTTAGGGTCACCTGATTGTAAAAAGTGGTGGGTTTCAATTTCCATTCAAACCCATCAGTGTTTGTTCCCTCGCGTCGCATCTTATAAGATCCAATTCGTTCAAATGTTTCGCGGAGTTTTTTAATATCAACTGTCTGGATAAAGCTTGAAACCATTGTGATCGTCGTAATCTTGATCCACGAAGGTCTAGTCTCATCGGGTAAAGCTTTTCGCATATCATCGAGTGTTAGGAGATACGAAAAGCTATTATTGGCGATTGAAGAATACATGCTTTTATATATAACAAATGTTGCACTTAGGTGTTTAAAGAAAACAAACGTCGCATGATTAGATGACTTCATTTATCAAATTTGCGAAACACGTACATGACGTTGAATCTGATATCTCATACGTTGAGTTCAGTTATGATCGCTACGTGAATGGTAAAGGGTATGAAACCTATACTGATTACATCAATACTGAACCCCTAGCGGACTGGATAACACTCGAGTCTAAAAAACGTTCAATTCCTTATGAAAAATTCCTTGATGTGATGGTCCGTAAAACTATCGAGGTTCGTCAGCGTATGACTGAGCTCACACTTGAAAATATTCTTTTATATGAACAGCCTGATCGAGTATACATTCGTCTTGTACATGCTATTAAAATCATTGATCCAACATTCCAACCACCCCGCATAAATATGGAGAGTACTTGGCAGATGGAGCTTGCGAAAAAGATATGTAAAAAATACATTCAACATGCTATCCAGATGTGTATAAAAAAGTCTCGTCTTGAATACTTTCTCAGCGTCTTAAATACAATAGAGCGAGAACAATAAGAATAGCAACCAGAAAAATCCATAAATAGGGTATACTTTTATTGGATACACCGATCCTAGCAGGTTTATCCCGTGTGAAACCGTAATCTATATTCCGTCGTGGATGAACATCCTTCTCAATAAGACATGGTTTGGTCTCTTCCTTACACAGACCCGTCTTACAAAATACACTCTTTTCTGCGAGAGGAACATTCATAGAAGGTTTCACTTCAACAAAATCCATAGAATTACTCGTCTGTCGCACACCCCCAGGAAGGGAGAAGTCGTGTGTGACAAATGGGTTCACATCGTTGATAGCATCTTCATCGTTGAGCATATACACACTCATCGTTGTTATTACTAGTTCAGATTATAATTTTTACTCTTCATTTTATACCGATGTTCCTCCCACATTTTATCTAGATCAACATTTAACATATGCGCCAGTTGGAAGAGATAACTAAAAACATCACCCATTTCCATCATGACATCAGTACCCCGCTCCTTCTTGAGGTTTGTCTTCTTGAATGTTTTCTTGTACTGCCTGATTGCCGATGCGAGTTCACCAAATTCTTCAGTCAGGAGAAGCCATACAGTATCTACAGCAGCTCGATCCCAACCTTTCGATCTACACACCTTTTCAGTTTCTGTCTTATAATAATTAAGACTCATCACTTATGTATACCTGGTTCATAATCTTTAATTAATACCGATCTTGTCATTGAAGCCAATCTTCTTTCCCGTCGTACTCGTATTTATAGGTTGATCAAGTGGAACACTAATGGTATCGATCTCTTTCGCATACGCAATGTACTGGGATACACCAGTCTGGATTTGAGATAGAGCGGTCTCGATAACTCGGGTGTTTATGAATTTAACTTGTTCATTCACTTGGGTGTGATGATCACCAGCGGTGTTGATGAATACCATTCGCATGATACCATAGAGATCGTCGGGGTTTTGGTAATCGATCGCGATCCCACTCTTATTCTTGAATGTTTGTCGAATGCCACGTTGAATTAAATTTTTGTTAAATTCTGAAAAGAAGAGGGTGTTCAATGGGGTCTCACACTGTTGAATGGAATCAAGGTGGAGGTTATCACACATTTAATATAGTCGCCGAAAAAAATTGTGTGTGAATAGTAAATGGTGAACTTTGCTGACTTTAATGAAGTGTATGCCAACAAGCCCCCAACCTTCGAGGAAATTCCATGCAAAGCCCCAGCCTGCTTCGTTGGTTCTTACCCCCCTGTTGCCAAAGCCGGTGAGAATGGTGATTTTTTCGTGAACACCTATCTTCTCCAACCTAACCGAAAGTTTGAGACCTTTGGAACCGTGTCCGTGAGGAGTGCGGATCTCGAATGTAAGAAGTAAGTTAAAAATAAAAGTAGAACTTTAGATATATGAGGGTCATTAAACGCTCAGGTCGTATTGAGGATATGAAATTTGACAATGTCACCAATAGGATCAAGAATTTAACGTATGGACTCTCTGAAAAATGTGACTCTTCTAAGGTTGCACAACAGGTATTTTCGTCTATGTACGATAACATTACCGCACAGGAGATCGATACCCTCTCCGCTGAAATATGTGTTGGTATGATCACCTCAGAACCAGATTATGAGGTTCTCGCCACCCGTATTATCGCAAGTAACATCCATAAAGTGTGTCCCAATAATTTCCATCTCGCCATGAAGAAACTTCAGAAGGCTGGTGTCGTCACAGACGAAGTTGTTGAAGTTGCCCAACAGGTCAAGGATGATATCAAGAGTGACCGAGACTTCGATTTTGGGTACTTTGGTATCAAGACTCTCGAGAAAGGGTATCTTCAACGCGTCGAAGGGAAGTTGATCGAGACACCACAGTATATGTTCATGCGCGTCTCCATTGGTATTCATGGAAAGGATATTCCCTCTGTACTCGACACATATGATAAGATGTCTCGTGGTTTATTCATCCATGCTACACCAACTCTATTTAACGCTGGTACACCTCGACCTCAAATGTCTTCCTGCTTTCTCATCGCGAACAAGGGAGACTCAATCGATGGTATCTATGGAACCCTGACGGAATGTGCACAAATTAGTAAATGGGCTGGAGGTATCGGGATGCATATCCATGATATCCGGGCGAATAAGTCTCGTATTCGGGGGACCAATGGTCAATCAGATGGTATCATCCCGATGCTTAGGGTGTTCAACGCCACGGCACGATACGTGAACCAGGCTGGTCGTCGCAAGGGTTCGATCGCAGTGTATGTGGAACCGTGGCACGCCGACATTATGGACTTCCTGGAACTTCGTCTCAATCAAGGTGACGAGGAAGCTCGTTGTCGTGACCTCTTCTCTGCCATGTGGATTCCAGATCTCTTCATGAAGCGGGTTGAAGAGGGGGGTAATTGGTCACTCTTCTGCCCAGACACAGCGAAGGGTCTCTCCGATTGTTATGGGAAGGAGTTTGACGAATTGTACACAAAATACGAAGAGGAGGGACTCGCCCATTCGACTGTCCCAGCCGCTGAAGTATGGAAAGCAATTCTCAAGTCTCAAACGGAGACTGGGACACCATACATGCTTTACAAAGATGCATGTAACTCGAAGAGTAACCAGAAGAATTTGGGCGTCATTAAGAGTTCCAACCTGTGTACAGAGATTATAGAACATACAAACAAAGATGAAACAGCTGTATGTAACCTGGCATCCATCGCTCTTCCGAAGTATGTGAACAGGGAGACGAAGTCATTTGATTATGAGAAGCTCCATGAAGTGACGAAAACGGTCACAAAGAACCTGAACCGTGTTATCGATCGGAACTTTTATCCCGTGGAGACTGCTAAGCGTTCTAACATGCGACATCGCCCGATCGGTTTGGGTGTTCAGGGTCTCGCGGACGTATTTATTCTTTGTGGACTCCCATTCGATTGTGAAGAATCACGCATCATGAACGCACATATATTTGAGACGATGTATCACGCTTCCATGGAAGCGAGTTCAGAACTTGCTGAAGTTGAGGGTTCCTATGAAAGTTTCGAGGGTTCCCCTGCATCCCAAGGTATCCTCCAACCTGATATGTGGGAAGGTGAAACCAAATTCAGTGGACGTTACGATTGGGACGCGATGCGTACCCGCGTGAAGACAAAGGGACTTAGGAACAGTCTTCTCATGGCCCCAATGCCTACGGCTTCTACCGCTCAAATATTGGGGAATAATGAATGTTTCGAACCATATACAACGAATATCTATCTGAGACGTACCCTCGCTGGTGAGTTTGTGGTCGTGAATAAGCACCTCGTCGATGATCTCAAGAAGGTTGGTCTCTGGTCAAAGGAGATGAAGGACCTCATGGTGAAAGCTGGTGGTTCCATCCAAACCATCGTAGATATTCCAGAGGATATCAAGAAATTATACAAGACTGTATGGGAAATCAGTCAGAAATGTATCATAGATATGGCTGCGGATCGTGGTCGTTTCATTGATCAATCCCAATCCATGAACCTTTTTATGGAAAGTCCCACAATGTCCAAACTGTCATCGATGCACATGTATGCATGGAAAGCGGGTCTCAAGACTGGGATGTATTACCTTCGCTCAAAAGCGAAAGCGCGCCCCATTCAGTTTAGCTTAGAGCCTGATTGCGTAGCATGTTCGGCTTAAAGTTTTGAGACTATAGATTAATAGAAAGACATGGACAACGCTCTCGAAAACCTGCAAATCAATGAGTACACAAATCGTAAAATTGTACTTTCTACTAAACAAGGAACACCCCTCCGTGTACAATTTCCCCGTATGTACATGCCTTTTGGTGTCTCCGGATTTACACCTGAAGTTGGTCCAACAAAATATAACATCGATTTCGCTGTAAAAGGGTATGATGAGGAGGAAAGTTATATGAAAAAATTTTACGAATCTCTAAAAGCGATTGAGAGTACTATTATTGACGCCGTTGTAAAACAAAGTGAAGTGATTTTTGGAAGTGTGATGACGAAGGAAGAACTCACACCCATGTTCAATTCCAATATGAAGGAATCTACTGATCGTGAACCAAAATTTAGGGTCAAAGTTGATACTACGATGCAAGATCAGATTAAGGTGAATGTATTTGATGCGGATAAGAATCCTATCAAGGATGAAGTTAAAAATGGTCTCTATGCAAGAAATTCGGGGCACGCCATCGTCGAACTCGGCAGTGTGTATTTCTTGAACAGAAAGTTTGGGTGTACTTGGAAACTTCACCAACTCATCGTGTATGAGCCCCAAAATCTCAAGGGATTTCAATTTAAGATTTAGATTTATTCAAAAGTAAAATACTATAAATAGCCTGCGCCTCCTTTAGCAGTTTACCCTGAACCCTGGTAAACTTCTTTGGGTCCATACCAAGTTTAATTTTCGCTACCGTCACAGAATCTCTCCATTTTGTGAGAGACATGTTTACTTACTATCCTTTATGATTTTTTTGTAAGTCTTGCTACCCTTCTTGGGGACCAGACAGAAGGAATCCTTCTTCTCAGCCTTTTCCTTCGCGATCTCGATGAACGCAGCGAACTTGGGGTTCTTTTTGAGGGACTTCTTAGCAGCCTTGCTCGCCGCCTTGGACACAATGCGACCATCCTTCATCATGAGATCCTTCTTGGCGAGACCACCGGAGGTGTTATCAGCGTTACCGTGGAAAACTTCAGCGCGGGAACCAATCATCTTTTATATTACGCTTTGAAAATTTTCCTGATGTCGAGAATTGATATTTTATCCGTTGTCCTGTTGACTGGGATCTGTTTTTCGATTCGTTCATCATTGAGTACTTTCGAACATACGATCGATTTATGACCTTGGAGAGCCATCATTTCCTGTTCCACACTCACAAAACGCGGACATTCCTCATATACAAGTTTCTTGATATACACTGGACAGGTTTGTCCAGTTCTATGACTGCGACCAATAGCCTGGAGTTCTGTTGCCGGGTTCCATGAGGGTGCTGTAATGTACACACGCGTCGCCTCTTGGAGGTTAAGACCTTGACCACCACTTTTGATCTGAATGATGAAAATCGCACCCGGGGCAGCCTTCTTAAATTCTGAAATTTGCCTGACACGTTCATCCTTAGGAACTGACCCATCTATACGGTATACAGGTCGTGTGAGATTCTTCTGAATATGGTTCATTTCACCCCTGAACTGACAAAAGATCAAAGTCTTTTCATCTGGATGTCCCATAATCATCTCAAATAGGGTCTCCATCTTTTTTGATCGTCCCACCCACTGTTCTGGTTGTGTCTTACTTTGCCTAGCGATTCCGTCGAGATACATTTGAGGCCATATCATACATTGACGCGCCCTTAGGAGGCACTCTAAAATGACCATATTCTTAGCATTCAGACTTTGTGCATGCCTAAACGCATCTCTGATAGTCTCCTGTGCCTCGAGAAACACAATCTCGTACAACTGCTTCTCATCCGGGTACATCTCTAGTTCCACATTCTCAAAATAGCAGGGTGGAAGACGAAGACGATCACTAATTTGAGCGAGATCTTCTTTGGTGCGTCTCAGAATATAGATGTCCTTGATCTTATTAGTCATACCCTGCACAACCACCTTTGAGAGACCTAGAAAAGTACACAGTGACACGAAATCTTCCATAGAGTTAAACACTGGTGTACCAGTGACGATCCATTTGATCTGTGTATGAAGACGACACACACTCTTGAAAAGTTTTGACTTTTTGTTTCGGATCTCATGGGCTTCGTCAAGTATAACACGGTCCCATGTAGTCATGTGAAGTGGTGTTTTGGTTTCAACCGAAAGGATTGTGTAAGGTGCGATAGTCACATCAGATACGGTGTCTATTTTTCGACCCGGTCCGTCAAATACATTGATTGTTATGCTGGGAGCAAAGCGGTTAATCTCTTCAACCCACTGGGTGATAATAGATTTGGGTACGATGATTAGTGTGCGGGGCTTTGGGTTTCCAAGCATAGTGGAAACGAGCTGCACGGTCTTACCCAGACCCATTTCGTCACATAGGAACCCACCCTTGGGTCCCGAAGTTTGATTTTCCATAGTGAGCATCCATAGTACACCTTCCCGTTGATACGGGGAAAAGAGACGACCGTTAAGGGTGTTCTTAGCCAAGTTGTACTGATCTTCAATCGTCATGATAATGATCCTCGTCAGCTAGTAGTTGTACTTCACAGACAATTGGCTCGGGTTCTTTTTTCTTTCTTGTCTTTTTCAACTTAGGTGGTGGGAGTTCATCAATATGTTCCCGGAAATAGAGTACTTTATCCCAAAATTCCTTCATGATCGGGTAATTGGTTTTCCACCATTCGGGGTCTCTCTTAACGTTGACGACATCAAATTCTTCGGGGCGAGGCCAATTGGTCTCAGCTGGTTTATATTGAATAAAATCTGCTTCTTCTAGGTCTAAAATTTCCATACACAACTGAAGCTGAGGCATATAATGAATGGGGACTTCCCCAGGTACAATCTGTCGCATCGGGGGACATTTAATCTCTACAAGCTTACCAGATTCGGAAACACCATCAGGGCTCCCACCTAACCATGTATGAATCGGGTGTGGACATAACCCCAATTCATGTACAACTTCCCCATGTCTCTCTTCGTAGAGTATACGAGCCTCATCTTCATACTTCTCACCATGTCTCGTAGCTGCATTGCCCATGAATTTTTCACCGAGACCACATTTCTTCAGTAAAAGTTCAGCGGGTGTTTCGTATTTATTTACACCTATGGCTGTGGCCGCATCTGAAGCAGTCAACATTTTACCACGGAGGGCGAGCCATTCTTCTGATTTCTGTGCGGCATACTCCCTCTCGAGCAACGCCTTGACGTTGGGATGCATCTTACATTAATTAAAGTTGTAGTTTTTAAGTTCTTCTTTTACCTGAAAATATGTCTGCGCAGCGTTTTGTTCAGCCTGTTTCTTACTTTTAGCTACACCCCTAGCAACAAAACCATCATTGATGTAGATATCGATGTAAAAGAGACCTTCATGATGTGCAGCGACGCGATATTCCGGTAGGGGCCAATTCTGCACTTGACAGTGTCGCATTAAGTGATCCTTGAAGTTATCATCCACCATGATGGAATTCATATCAACATATTTCGGGTCTTGAAAAATCCTGAGGATAAACTCTTTGGCGTGAATGAGACCAATATCCATGTAGATGGCACCGATGAGGGCCTCAAAAACATCTTCCAAAATTTTAGGATTATTATTCCATCCATTACGCATTCCCTTTTCATCCATAATGACGATATCGTTGAGGTTGAGTACACTCGCAATTTTAGCCAATGTTTCACCACGGACGAGCTTGGTACGAGCTTTCGTGAGGAAACCTTCTTGACGACTTTCATAGCGATCAAATAAAAATTTAGTAATCACAAAACCTAAAACCGAATCTCCAATAAATTCTAGAGTCTCGAAAGATTCAGTAAACTGGTCATACTCTTTGAGAGCAGATTTATGTGTAAATGCCTTTTGGTACAAATCAAGATTTTTGATCTTTGTACCAACAAGTTGTTCAACCCTCACCTTATCAACGAGGGTCACCATATTGTTATGTATAGTATGTGTTTATTTTTTAAGCCTCCTTCTTAATGTAATGAGGTGAGAGAAACTTCTGGATGTTCAGGTAGGTAATTTGAGTATCCGCAGGGGGTTCGAGGAGCTCGCGGAGCTTGTCGTCGAGAATAATTTGACGACCGTTCTCGGGGTGTTTGAGACCTTGTTCAGCGATGTATTTGGTGATAAACTTAGTCACTTCCGATCGAGAGATAAGCTCATCAGCTGGAAGTCCTAGGAATTCACGCAACTTAGGCGTCACATCCTGCTTACGGTTGAAACCGTTGTTGGCGGCGCGAGCCTTAGCCTTCTCACCATCTGGGTCATCCTGTGTGCTCTTCACTTTGCGAACGAGCTTGGAGAGGTTCTTGATATCATTGCGAAGGGCGGCGATTTCAGTTTGAATGGTTTCGAGAGACATTATATCTTTCTTACCCTGGTAATCTTTAAGTCAGTGAAGAAGTATATAGTTACTAATGTAATAATCAACCATATAAAAAAGAGTGCACGTTTATCTAAGTTGACGAATGATATTCCCGGACGGTCTATGAACCGATAAGGTTGTCGCGATCCATCATCAGGACACCCACCTACACAACAATCAGATGAACATGGGAGTATATTAACCCCCCACCTCTTTGCACAAAATTGTTCATTCTCCCCCTTGTATGCATAGCATCGACAATCGCCGAATATTTCTCGGCATACCATATTAATATATCATGATATATTAATGGATGATCATATTTATTCGAAGTCGACGATCGAAAAATTCGTAAACGAAAATCTTCTATTCAATGATGAAAAATTGAAGAAATATTATGAACGGAACTTACCCAGAGACCTTGGTAAATTCCGCAGTCGCGTAAAAAGTATTTACCCTGATAAAACATTCGAAAAGATTGTGTATGTATTTGTGACGGATTCTATCCGTGATATCATTCTAAATACATTAGGTGAACTCACACAGTTTCTAAACTCCGCTGGTGACCTGATCGTGAGTGGAGGTGAAGCATTCAATCTATATGTCGAACTGGATCAACGTATCGTGACAAGTGATATTGATGCTAAATTTGTCCCTCGGATACCCATGAATGAAAAGTATTTCGGTAAGCTTCAAGCGATAAAACTCCGACTGTGGAACAAGTTAGGTGAAATCGCCAAGCGACTTAATTTAGCCATCAAGAAGAGAATTATGTTAATGCAGAAGAAACACTCAAAATTATGCAAGTTTCTTGGTATCGGTTTCAAGACAAGTGGTTCATATGTCATGAGACGATACACGATCATAAAAAAGAAGAAAATAGGGAATGGAAACAAACCAAGTAAAAGTGACGTTTTCATTGATGTAGAGTTGTTCGCACTTGATCTGAACATTCGTCACTTTTTTCCCAAAACTGGGAAAATTGAGAATGCGAACATTGGTGGCATCCTAGATATTCCTTTCATGCGACCAAATGAATTTGGATATGAAGTTGCACTCACAAAAAAACGAGGTATCACTTATCGGGATGTCGTCACAGGGAAACTCATCAACAATAAACGTCTATTAGTTGCGAGTAAAGAGTTTCTCATTGAGGATATCTATCTCATGCAGAAACTCAGACTTCGCCCAGAGAAAAAGGAGAAAGATCGTCAGAGACTCGTTCGCTTAGCACAGCTTATTGATAAGAAAATTAGTGCTTCGAGTTCCATGGAGAATGTATTTAAATCTATATCTCCCAAAATCAAGACGAAACGGAAAGTACAATCTAAACCTAGTAGTGTCGCTCTTCGTGCAGCTCTAAAAGTGGATCCATATAAATATAAAAAATTCACAACAAAACCCTCTAGTGAAAAACTATCTAAACAATTTGTGCATGGTCTTAAACCTGTCGTGAAAAATACAAAGGTAAATGGATATAATAAATCCTCAGGAAATAAGCGTTTTAATACCAAAACATTGAAATGGGAAAACGTAAATAACATCAAGTATGTGAAAAATGAGTACCCATTACGACCAATAAATGCGAAAGCATTACCCAAAAACTTGAATGTCACCAAGACGTTATATGGGTACAACCCCAAACGAAATGCATGGGTACCGAAAGAGTTACTCAATAAAGCCGCAGCTATACCATTTGTTGGTTTAAAGAAATGAGACACAATAAATCTATAAATGATCTACAACGCTCCAGCCAAAGGTGATGATGGTCTCTATTTCGTAAAGGCGCTCAACGATGATAAGCGTAAGTCCCTTATTCAATTGAATGGAGTCAAAATTGCGGATGTCTCAGGGGAAGTTGTAATGGATGCCGTATCCGAATTGAACATTGCAAAGATCGTTGATTTTGATACACGCAATCTGGAAGCTGCATATGAAAAATGCTCAGAATGGTTTGGTAAGCAACTTTCTGAAAATGTAATCAAGAGTGCTTACACTCCTAGCTTGAAAGATGATCAGGTCACAGGCGATCATCTCGATGGTGTGACCAAGGTTTTCAATGCACAACAGGAGGTTGCAGAATTCGAATCTGTCCAGCCCGGTAAGAATTGTGATGTTATCCTAGAATTTGCCGGTCTTTGGTTTGCCAAAAAGGCTTTTGGTCCAACTTGGAATGTTGTCCAGGTCAGGGTCCATGATGACCCGACCATTGACATTTATCCAGATGGGTATGCATTTGTCGATGAGATTGACCAATAAAAAAAACTCTTATACTATATAAAAGATAATGAAGGGTCGCAACCAGAACATCCTCATGTTGGTGGCCGTCGCTGCTTTGATTTTCCTCCTCTTTAACATGAACACCAAATCAGGATACGCCATCGTCGAGCGTGAATATGCGCCTCTCGGTATGGCTCCCACTGCGGCGGGTCCTACTGCCGGCCCTGTAACCGCCCCATCGGTCTCTGTATGCGGTGGTATGAACAAGGGTACCGGTCTCGCGTCATCCCTCCTCCCCCGTGAGATTGCCTCAGCTGAAGACTTTGGACAGTTTGCCCCAGAAGACATTCTGAAGGGACAAAACTTCCTCGAACCCCGCAAACAAATTGGCTTCCCCGAAACTGTCGGTGGTGCTCTCCGTAACGCGAACCAACAGATTCGCAAGGACCCCCCTAACTCTAAGGAACCTTTTGTGTGGAACAACTCCACCATCGTTCCCGATCTCATGCAGCGTGGTCTCTGTGCTTAAAGATTAGGTGTATATAGTATTAAATAATGAGTTCTGTTTCTAGTGACCTTTCCGAAAGTGTTGCTAAACTTGTGGAGCTTACCAAACAACTCACGGAAGCGAAATCTGATATTAAGGTTCTTACTCAGGAGGAAAAACGTCTAAAAGAGTCTGTGAAGAAGCATATGGTTGGTCAGGGTATTGATACCATTAACCTCAGGAAAGGTAAAATTAGTATCCGTAAATCAGTCAGGAAAGGTAGTATGAATAAGGATGCGATTAAGGAAGGATTACTCACATTTTTTAGTGGAGATGAGACCAAAGTTGAAGGCGCTTTAAATGCGATACAAGATGGGCTTAAAGTCAAGGAATCAACCTCTCTCTCATTAACTGGCATAAAGGATAAAACCGAAAAAGAAGATAAGTAACTAACCATGGTCTGGAGCCAATACGTATACGAAGCGAACACCGGTTTTGATGCCGATGTGAGCGATGATGATGAATTTAACAATGAACACACTCCTCTGAATATCGAAGACTGGGAAGTCGAATACTCAGATGAATTACACATGATGTGGGATACCATCAGGACACTCCTGTATGATGCAAGAGTTGAACACTCAGGGGAATTTTGCGACTTTGTGGAGTTTTGCTATACTGAGCATAACCCATATATTGAACATTCACATGATGACGAGAACGAGACACTCTATTATATATGGCGACACATCAGGCGAATTATAAATAACAACGATCTTCATGAATATATGATGCGAGGTGCATCCTATTACCATTTCGCAGAATTCATGAAAAAATATATATGCTTATATTAAAATGCTGCCCGATATCACTTCCCAGAAAGTTGCCATCCCTGCCGCCCTTTTTCTCGCACTCAGCCCAGGTGTACTCGTCACCACCGCTGGCAAAAACGTCAAGTTCATGAACCGCAAGACTGCCCCACCCGCCGTGTTCTTCCACGCGCTCGTGTTCTTCTTGGTGTACAGTCTCGTCGCCAAGGCGTTGGGTATCGTACTCACCAAGACCGATCTGCTCGTGGCCACTTCCCTCTTCTTGGCCCTCAGTCCAGGTCTTCTCTTGACCCTCCCCCCAGGTTCGGGTGGTGTGGTTCGATCGGGTCAGACCAGCCTCCCCGCTGCCTTGACCCACTCGATCGTCTTCGCGGTGGTGTTTGCGCTTTTGCGTCGCCAATTTCCTCAGTTCTATTAAGTAAGGAGATGAAGTATCTCGTACTTGGACCAGCGTCTATGGGTATTTTTTCACTCATTGGTGCTCTAAAAGCACGTGAAACTGCACTCGCAGATGTACGAGAAATTTCTGGTTCATCAGCTGGTGCAATATTGGCTCTATTTCTGGCATTGGGGATGTCAGTCGATGAAATACTCGATCTATCACTTTCTTTGGATATCCCCACTTTTGTTAAAATACGTCTGGGTTCATTTTTTAACAAATTTGGTTTTGTTGATATGGGTCCGATACGTAAAAAATTGATTGATATTTGTGGGAGTGATCCAACGTTTAGTGATTTGGATATGAAAATTTATGTATCTGCATTTTGTCTGAACACTTCGGAAACTGTTTATTTCTCTAAAGATTCACATCCAGATATGAAGGTAATAGATGCGGTATGTATGAGCATGGCTGTACCATTTATATTCGCATGTGGTTCCTATGAAAATAGAACATACGTAGATGGAGGTGTAAAAGAGGAGTTTCCACTCACACCATTTTTAGATAAAAAACCACATGAAATCACATGTATGAAAATCAAAATGGATCGTATTTATCAGGATACGATCGATACACCCAAACAATTTGTAGATACGATTATTCGATCTGCACTATCAAATCGAGTGGTATGCGACATGCCAATTGAGATTATAGAAACTAATGTAGGAGATATAAATGTATTTGATTTTAGCATGGATTATGAACAGAAGGTGAAATTGTATACAATCGGATACACAACATAACACTTTTTTTATCAGTTTATTATATATGATTGAGGCGTGCGATCCCGACGCCAATATAGATGACTTGCGGGCACTTATTAAGTTGAACACAGGCCAAGATATTAAACTGACAAAAAAACAAATATGTCAAGTCTACGATGAAATTAAAGCGGATAAGTTACCCTTACCCCCACTCATCATGAACTCCACGAAAACATACCTAATCGATAAGAATTCACCACTTAAACCGAACGACTATGATATTTTATTCGATTCATCATCGAAACGTAATGAAATCAAGAAAGTTGCTCGTAAAGTTGGTCTCAAACAATTGGATCAAATGACGAAAAGTCAGATGATTGATTCTATCGGTAAGCGATTACGTTACATGAAAGTATATGAACCAGTGAAGATTGGTAGAAGACATGTAACGAAAACGTTCAACAACACAGCAGTGAACACTAACACAGCAGTGGAAAACGTTAATGCGTTGAAGACCAACAACACAGCAGTGAACACTAACACAGCAGTGGAAAACGTTAATGCGTTGAAGACCAATAACAACGTTAATGCGTTGAAGACCAACAACAACGTTAATGCGTTGAAGACCAACAACAACGTTAATGCGTTGAAGACCAACAACAACGTTAATGCGTTGAAGACCAATACCAATACATTTAGGACCGAAACTCCTAAATCACGAGTTAACTTTCCAAAGGGTAGTTTATTCATGAAAGGTCAAACACCAAAATTTCTCAAGGGTCAAGTGAGCGCTGTGAAAAAATTCAATACACCCAGACCTGAATCACGGGTTAACTTTCCCAGGGGTAGTTTATTCAACAAAGGTCGATCACAAGAGACTCGTAAAAGACCTGGTATTGGTGGATTTTTCGGAATTGGAAA